>OOBT01000368.1_pt1 | contig 29675 bp, 26 predicted proteins | sample 1671551 | NCBI WGS metagenome assembly OOBT01 (sample SAMN06348168, study PRJEB24527) | human gut metagenome | reverse complement strand
GCTCTTCCGATCTAGCAAAAAGTGAGCAGAAACCCGGCATTGTCGGGTTTCTGCTCGTTTGCTTTATAGTGCTGTAATTTCCCCTGCGGGAAGGCGAACTGTGGCACCGTCCACATACAGCCAGCAGTCGGCAGCGCTGCGGTTGTATACACGGTCTGCATCGGCGGTAAATTCAAGCTGGCTTACAGCCTGCATGTAGTCATAGATCGCTATATTGGTTGCACACCAAATGTCGTCACGACCGCCCACCTGCTTACAGAATTGTTCCATCATCGCCCAGCCATCGTTGTTGTTCAGCTCCCAGCTGTGACCCCAAACATAGAACAAAAGCGGCTTACGCAGGCTCGTGCGCTCCACAAAGCGCTGACCATATTCCAGCAGATGGTTAAAAATGTGGCAGGTCGGATCCCAGCGCAGCCAATCCTGTGGAAAATTATACTTGCCGGTATCCGCCACCGTGCGGGCGTAGCGGATGCCCACAGCTGGCAGCATGGCGGCCACGGCGTCATTGTTCTCCCCAAAGGGGTAGGCGAAGCCGCGCACCGGGTATTGCGTCAGGTGCTCCAGCATACGGCGGTCTTCCAGCGCCTGCTGTGCTGCCAGCGGCAGCGGGGTCATCGTCATTCCGGGGTGCAGCACACCGTGCGAGGCAATCTCATGCCCCGCATACAAAGCTGCGTAGTCGCTCTGCGGGATGCGGTCCGCCCCGCTGGTGCCGGAATTCAAATTGAAGGTTGCATGTAGTCCGTATTGGTTAAAAAGCTCTGTCAGGCGGCGATCTTCTATATGGCCGTCATCAAAGCTCAGCGTCAGCGCCTTGAAACGGCCCTCAGGCAATATCGGGTAAATCAGCTTCATAGGAAAAATCTCTCTTGCTTACAACGCGCCGTCCGAGCGGACGTTGTCGTAGTTCAGCACACCGGCGAAGAATGCCAGCGCCAGACCCTGACCCCAGCCCTGAATCCAGTCGCGGCTGATGCCGCGGTAGCCGTCGGCGTCCTTCATGACCGCCGTGCCGCCCGAGACATTCAGCACACGGCCGTCCGGGCTGACATTGGCCAGCATACCGGGGATAGCCTTGTTGATGTACTTGATGTGCAGGGGGTTGCCCTTGGTGATCATGGCGGCGGCGATGCCGGCGCTCGCGCTGACCTCCTCATAGGAGGCGGCATCGTCCACGATCGTGCGCCACAGGCCGTTCTCGGTCTGGTAAAGCTTGAGCGCGGCCAGCTGGTCGTTCAGGCTGCCGACCACATCCAAGAACTTGGGGTAGAGGTAGCACTGCGGCAGCCGCGCGCCGACCTGCGACATCGTGTAGGCCGCCCATGCGTTGGCGCGGCCCCACTTGATGCCCGACATATGGTCGCCTGTAATATTATTGTAGCCGTGGTAGTACAGTCCGCTCTCGGGGTCCTGCAGGTACTTGATGTGCCAGTAATACTGGTTCAGCGCATCGTCGATCAGGGCCTCGTCCTTCAAAAGCACGCCCATCCGCAGCAGGAAGAAGCCCGCCATAAAGAGCGTATCCGCCCACGCCTGCTCGGGAAAGTCGTTGTTGACCGAGACGGTGTGCTGCAAAACATGATCGCCGAAGCGCAGCGCCTCCTTTTCCAGATACTCGACCTTGCTTTTGGCGATGTCCAGATACTTTTCATCGCCGGTATGCTCATACAGGGTGATCAGGCAGTGCCCCATTGAGCAGGTGTTGACCGTCCAGCTCGGCAGGCCCAGCTCGATATACTCGTCCACGCGGTCCTTGACCAGCTGCAGGTAACGCTCGTTTTTGGTGACCTCATATGCCTCGCAGATGCCGTAGTAGGCCACGCCGCAGGGCCAGTCCCATGTCATGTCCATCCGCATCGTGCGGTCCACGATCTTGTCGATCGTAGCCTCAATTTGGGCCTTGTCAAAAATCAGGTTTGCCATAGGAAATCCTCCTTTGTTGTACGAAATTCTTTACAGCAATGCTTTTTTCATCCATTCGCCGCTGTGATACCGCGCTACGGGGATGATGCAGCCCGCCGCCCAGCTCAGCGGCGTGGCCAGCCATATACCCCACACGCCAAGCCGCGGGGCCAGCAGACCTGCAAAAAGCAGCCGCGCGCCCATCTCAAACAGGCCGGCAATCAGGCTGACATTCACATCGCCTGCGCCGCGCAGCACATTCAGATAGCTGTTCATGACAGCCGCGATGATGTAAGCAAAGACCATCACGCTCAAGAAATCAGCGCCCTGTGCGATGCTGGCGGCATCGGTGGCAGGGTCGAGAAAGATGGACAGCAGCCACCGCCGCACGGCGAATACCGCTACAGCCAGTACAAGACAGCTTGCGCATAGAGCTTTCAGCGTTGCGCGCAGCCCCAGCCGCACGCGGTCAAGATCACGGTGCCCCATGTTCTGCCCGGTGTAGATGGCCAGTGCATTGCTTACTGCCACAACGACCTGGATCGTCAGCGAGTCGATGCGCTGTACGGCGGTGTAGGCAGCCATCGTCACGCTGCCGAAGCTGTTGACGATGCCCTGCACGGTCATGCCGCCAAGGGTGATCATGCAGCTTTGCAGCGCGGTGGGCAGGCCGAAGCGCAGGATCAGCACGGCATCGTCCCTTGCAAAGCAGGGACGCACCGATGCAAAGGCAAACGGCGTGTTCTGCCGCCACAAAGCCCAAAGGCAGATGCCGGCCGACAGAAACTGCGCGGCCACCGTGGCCAGCGCCGCCCCGGCCACACCCCAGTGCAGACCTAAAATAAACCATAGATCCAGCGCGATATTGCACAGGCTCGATGCAGCCATGGCGGCGAGCGGTGTGCGCGAATCACCTGTGCTGCGCAGCACGGCCCCGGCAGCGTTATACAGTGCATTGCCCAGCAGCAGCCCAGCCGTGATGCGCAGGTATGTGACGCCGGTAGGCAACAGCTCTGCGGGAAGCTGCAGCAGACGCAGCAGCGGCTCGGCCAGTGCCGCACCCAGCGCAGCCAGCACAGCAGACCCCGCCAGCAGCAGGGTCGTGAATGTGCCCAGCAGCCTGCGAAGCTCATCGTATTTTTTCGCGCCCCAATACTGCGATACAATGACGCTGACCCCTGTAGCCAAGCCGCCCAGCAGCAAAAACAGGCAGGCGTTGATATTGCCCGTGCTGCCCACGGCGGCCAGTGCGTCCGCCCCAAGGGCGCGGCCCACAATGGCGGTGTCTACTACATTGTACAGCTGGTTGAACAGGTTGCCGACCAGCAGCGGCAGCGCGAAGGAAAAAATGACTGTCAGCGGCTTACCATGGACCATGTCTACATGGGAACGCAAAATTCTTCCGGTGATGCGCATAAGCTTACCATTGCCCCTCCTTGGGGCAGTGCATGTCAAGCCGCGCCGCGCGCATCTCCACATAGCAGCCGCACTGCATACAGGTCCCGGCGTTCAGGGCATCGCATGCCTTGCAGCAGGCCAGCCGGGTGGCGTATTCCGCGTCCGGTGTGCGCTTTTTGGCGGGCAGTGCGGCACGGTAGCGCACCACACTTTGGTAGTAGTCATTCTCGTCCGTCATTTCCTGTAAAAGGCAGCGGCGGCATTGGTTGGACGCGCTCACTGCGGTGTTACCGTAAAGGCGGCTACACTGCAGGCGGGCAGTGCGGCCGTAAAGCCATCGGCGGTCAGCATGGCGGACAGCGCCTTGGGCTGCACGGCGTCGGGCGCAGTAAAGGTGTTGCGGGCATCGGCGGTGCCGCAGAGAACCGTGCCGCCTACGGCGGCAGCCTTCACGCCGCCGAGCAGCACCTGCGCTTCGGCCGGATGGGCTGCATCCAGATTTGCGACCGTGACCAGAATTTTCCCATCGGCGGCGCGGCTGGCGCTGACATGCAGCGTGGGTACAGCCTCGTTGTCATGGCGCAGGATGGACGTTTCCGCGTAGCTTTCCAGCTGCTGTGCGCCCTGATGGGCGGCATACAGGGCAAAGACATGGTAGGTCGGCGTCAGCACCATTTTGCTGCCCTCAGTCAGGATCATCGCCTGCAGGACATTGACCATCTGCGCAATGTTGGCCATGCAGACGGTGTCGCAGTGGTTATTGAAGATGTTCAGGTTGATTGCCGCCACCAGCGCATCGCGCATCGTGTTCTGCTGGTAGAGGAAGCCCGGATTCGTGCCCGGCTCCACATCGTACCAGGTGCCCCACTCGTCCACAGCCAGACCGATTTTGCGCCCGCCTGCAAACTGGCGGATGATGCGGCTGTGGTTTTCCACCAGCTCCTCCATGCGCAGCGTCTTGTGCAGGGTGGTATAGTATTCGCTCTCGGTGAACTCTGTTGCGGAGCCCTTGTGCTGCCAATCCTGATGCGGCAGTGTGTAGTAGTGCAGCGATACAGCGTCAATGACATGCCCCGCGCGCTCAAGCACGGTGCGGGTCCAGTGGTAGTCATCGACATTCGCGCCCGATGCAATCTTATAAATTTTGTGGTCGGGTGAGTAGCTGCGCAGATAGGTCGAATACTGGCGGCAGAGGTCGGCATAGTATTCGGCGCGCATATTGCCGCCGCAGCCCCAGGCTTCGTTGCCGATGCCCCAGTATTTGACATTGAAGGGCGCTTCCCGCCCATTCTCGCGCCGCAGCGATGCCATGGGGGAAACACCGCCCATGTTGCAGTACTCGACCCAGTCGGAGAACTCCTGCACGGTGCCGCTGCCCACATTGCCGGAGAAATAGGCCTCGCACCCGAGCTGGCGGGTCAGTTCCATGAACTCATGGGTGCCGAAGGAGTTGTCCTCGCTGACGCCGCCCCAGTTGGTGTTGACGATGGTCTTGCGCTGCGCCTGCGGGCCGATACCATCGCGCCAGTGGTAGGTATCGGCAAAGCAGCCGCCCGGCCAGCGCAGCACCGGGATGTGCAGCGCCTTGAGCGCATTGACAACATCGCAGCGCATGCCGTTGATGTTGGGAATCTCCGCGCTTTCACCGACATAAAGGCCCTGATAGATGCAGCGGCCCAGATGCTCCGAGAATTGACCGTAGATATTCGGGTCAATGGTGCCGAGTGAGCGGTTGGTGTTGATAAAGATATGTGGCATGATGCCCTCCTTTTGTCAGCGCAGCGGCATAATTTTTGTCTCCAGCGCGTCCAGCGATACCGTGACCTCCCCATCGGGGGTCTTGATGCGGGTGGTGCGCGGCTCCTCACTATTGTTTATGACGACCAGCGTCCTGTCTGCAGGGAACCAGGCGGCCTCGGTGTACGGGTCATCAGGCAGGAGATCGCTGTCCAGCGGCAGCCCCTTGGCCCATAGCAGCAGGTTCAGCAGCATCCGTGCGTTGACGGGACTGTAGGCAAAGCCGGCCATATATACGCCGCGCCCCTTGCCGAAGGTATGCGTGGCGATGGCGGGCGAGCCGTCCACCGCTGCCAGCACGCGGGTATCCCCATCGGTCAGATAGAGATGCTCATGCGTTTCCAGCGTGGCACCGTCTGGGATCAGGCCGTCCACAGGCTGTTCCTGTACTGCCCAGCGGCCATGGCAGACGCGGGCACCCATATCCTCATCCACGCCCAGCACCCGCGCCATGCGGAAGGTATCGCCGCAGCCGCCCACAGCGGATGGCTCCTCAATACCCAGCAGCACACCGCCATTGTACACCCAGCGGTTCAGCGATGCAACAAGGCTTTCATCGCGCCACGCATCGCCGCCGCTCCACGCCGTGCCGGCGCGGCCTGCATTGATGATCACATCTACATCGGCGGGTACACCGTTCTTTACATCGTCAAAGCTGATAAATTTCACATGTACGGGCAGGCCCGACAGTGCCTCATTGATGTGGATCAGCGTATGCATGTAGGTTTCGTGGAAATGCCCCGACAGCGTCCAGGGGCGCAGGCTGCCCCAGCTGTGCAGGACGGCTACAGTCAGCGGCAGGGTGGCCACGGACCCGCGGGCGTGCAGCGCCTTGATGGCGCGGAATTCATCCGAGATCGCGGCGATATAGTCCACAAAATCCGGGAAATCGTTCAAAAGATGCAGGTAGCCGCCCAAGCCGATGCGGTCGATCTTGGCGCGCAGCAGCGCACGGCGGACATGGCTCCAGTAGGCGGCAGCATCGTGGGTGGGGTTGCCGCCGGGGGCAAAGGTCGGCGCGCCGCCTAAACCCACAGGGAACAGATAGGGGTGGAGCCGCAGCTCATGCACGGGGGCGTCAACGCCCGCGCACATCCGGGCCTCATAGCCGGAAAATACACATTTGATGATGCCGTCAAAGCCGAACTCCTTGAAATGCGGGCCGTAGGGCTCAACACCGACCCAGCTGTCGTCATAGAATACATAGGCGCGCTTACCGTAGCGGTGTACAAGGTCAACCAGCTTTTTGCCAAAGCCTGCCACAAACTGCTGGGTAAACTCCATATAATCCCGCTTGTGGGCTGTGGGCGGCATGTGGGTGACCTGAAGGCTGCCCTTGTTGATGAAATCCTCGGCGGTCAGCGCATAGCCGTAAGCGGCGGCAAAATCGTCCAGAGCCTTCTCTGACACCGTAAAGTCATAGCTGCCCCAGTCTGTAAACAGGTTGCGGTTGCGGTCATCGCTGCCCCAGATCCAGACAAAGTTGTAGAACATGCTGGTGAACCGCACAACATTGGTCTGGGGGTGGCTCTCGCACCATGTCTGCAGCCAGCTGTACAGATAGTCCTGCGCCTCGGCGGTGCGCGGATCCACCGGCAGCAGATGCTCGCTGGTCCAGTGGTTGGTCACATGGTTATACATGTTGATTTCTTCCCACAGGCGCCATGCCAGAAAGCTGACTGTGTAGGCGTGGAACGGCACAGGCTCGGCCACGGTTACGGTGCCGGCAGAGGCATCCCACCGCCATGCCCCGGCGGGCAGCGGCTTATCAGCCGTGCGGTCCCACACCTGCCAGTAGCGCATCGCCTCGGGGCGGTCGTTGATCCGAAACTGCTCGGCAAAGAAGCCCGCCATCGGGCGGACAGTCAGCGGCCCTTCGGCGGCAATGACCGGGTCGGTGGACAAAAAGCTCTGCTGCAGGCAGTCGGGGTGCTGCTTCGCCCATTCGTTGTGGTCGCGGATGATGCACAGGGTCGAGTAGATGTCGTACCCGGCGTCAAGGATCTCGTCCGAGAGCTTTGTGCCGTCACTGTCGCGGATGACATCGGCACCCCATTTTTCGGCCAGCTCCAGCGTCAGCTTTTCCTGCCCGGATTCGCCCGGCAGCGTGAAGCCGCCGCTTGTATGCTCAAATTTCATGGATACTCGCTCCTTATCAAATATGCAGACGCCGGCAGAGGGCTGCGGCATCGCTGCGGGTTATGGGATCGTTCAGGCTGTCAGCGGAGATCAGCTGCTCAGCCACGGCCTGCCCGGCGGCAAAACGCGCGTAGGCCGGTACGGAATCTGGCAGGGGAGAGGGGGCCGCCAGCGGACGGCGCCCGGCCGCGCCGGGCATCAGCACGGCCAAAAAGTCGGCAGCGGTTACCGTGCGTTGCGGGTACAGCCTGCCGTCGGCAATCCACGCTGCGGGGATCAGATCATTTTGCGCGGCGCACTGCACGGTGCCGGCATAGGTCTCATGACCGACAATGTCGGCATACAGATCGTTGTAGACATTGATGGGGAAGAGCTTCAGCGCCTTGATGGCCAACTCCAGCGCCTCGGCGCGGGTCAGCACCTCCTGCGGGCGGGTGGCGTCATAATCGGCAAAGGGGTCTGTGTCGGGTGCGGGCAGGGCGCAGTCCTTCGGGGGTGTCAGTGGTGCAAAGGGCGGTGCAGGCGTCCAAGCGGGGGAATCGGCCACCGGCAGACCCACAGCCTTACCGAGAGCACCGGCCACAAACCCGGCCATCCGGTAGGCACCAAAGTCGTTTGTGTGGGTGTAATCGCCGGGGTAGAACCACCGTTTGGCGGTTTCCAGCCCCTCCTGTAGGATCAGCTGCATAGCGTAGGCGTGCAGGTCCAGCACGGGGACAGCTTCTTCTTTCCCTAAATCCAGCACAGCGTCCGCAAAGTCAGCCAAAAAGTCGTTGTAGTGGGTGGGATCTCTCCAGCTGTTGCGGGCCAGCGGTGTGATAAGCACCGGCACGGCCCCGGCGGTGCGTGTTTCCTTTATATAGGTGCGCAGGCGGTCGGTGTAGCCGCCGCGGGCCTGCAGGTGTGCCAGCTTTTGGTCATTGTGGCCGAACTGGAACAGGCAGATATCGCCTGCCCGCAGGCGAGGCTTGACGATGGCCCAATGCCCCTCGCTCAAAAAGCTCTCGGTCGTCAGGCCGCTGTGCGCATGATTCGTGATGCAGACCTCCGGCAGGTAGGCGGGCAGCATCTGGCCCCATCCGGCGTAGCTGGTGCCGGGGGCGTAGGGCAGCTCACCGGTCTGGTCGGTGACGGTGGAATCCCCGCAGACCCAGATACGGCGGGTGTGGGGTGCCTCTGCCAGCGCAACGGCACTTAATGTGCCGCCCACTACGGCGATGTTCACGGCATCACTGGCCACAGCGTCTGCCTGCCCGCGCGGCACGATGGGGAAGACATCGCAATAGGCAGTCACAATCTGCTGTGCCCCCGCGGGCAAAACACCGCGCCACGCAAGGCGGCGACGCCCCGTAAAGACCAGCACCTCTCCGCCGTCCGTGCCGGTCATGGTGATTTCGGCACGGTAAACGCCCTCGCCGGGGACTTGAACCCGCAGCCACACCGGCAGGCGGCGGTCGGCAGCGTCCTCAGTTCGCAGGGCCTCGGCAGCGGTTGCCTGCAGGCCGTATTCGCTCTGCCGTATATCGGAAATCGGTGTGCCCGCATACCACCACAGCGGCAGAAAACCGCTGTTTGTCTCCGGGATATGCAGCGCCGCATCGGCAGTGTAGACCGCCCCGGTCACAAAGCCGAAGCCTGTTTCGCGGTCATAGTCTGGCGCGCCCTGCGTATGGTTCCATCTGAATTGCATCGGTGTACCCTCCTTGGTACATTCACTGACCCCTTTGATAAAAAGTGGGGCCGCTGCCCGGCAGCGGCCCCAACAGCGCATAAGGTATACGCGATTTTGTTTTTGCTTATTTTACGACCAGAACAGCGCCCTCATCGATCAGGCTCTGCTTCTCGTCCAAGATCTCCTGATAGCCGGCGTCCAGATACTCCTGGCTGTACTCGGCATACTTGGACTCAAACTGGTCGGGGCTGCAGGTGATGCAGTCAACATAGGCTTCCTGCCACAGGCTGTTCAGGTCAGCGCTGTATTCGGAGGTGGACTCCACAGCCTTGGTAAAGATGGGGGTGATCAGGCCGCCGTCAATGCCCTTCTCGCAGATGTCGTAGGCTTCGTCAATGATCCAGTCATAGCCATCGGGAGCCAGCAGGCTCTTGTTGGCCTTGAGGTCGGTCTCCTTGTCGCCGTAGCCCATGACCTCCTGAACGAGGCACCAGTAGTCCTTGTTGTTGTTCTGGCTCAGCTTGGCATCGCCGCTGTAGTCAGAAATCTGGGTGGCAATGCCGTCGGCGTCAACGGTGTAGGTCTCGCCCTCAATGCCGTGCTGCAGGTAGGTCAGGTTCTCAGGCTGGCTCATCCAGTCGAGGAACATGTAGGTGGCGGCGCGCTCCTCATCGGTGGCGTTGGCGTTGATGCCCATGATCATGCCGTAGCTGGGGTACTCATAGTAGTGGGCGGTGTAGCCATCGGCCACAGTGTTGGAAACAGTGGAGCCCAGAACAGCAACCTCGGCGTTGGGGTCATTGGCCTTCAGGCTGTCGAACACATCGGTGCCGTTGGACATGTAGAAGCTGTAGGTGGCGCACTGGCCGGAGACAAACTTGCCCTTGGCGAGGGAGTCATCGGTGGTCAGGTAGAACTCAGGGTCGATCAGACCCTCGTTGTACTTGGTGTTGGCGTCCTGCAGGTAGTTCTTGGTGGCTTCCCAGGTGAAGGGGGCAACATTCAGATCCAGATACTTGGCCAGCTCATCCTCGCTGGTGCCGTCCTTGATCCAGTTGTAGAAGTAGGTGAAGCTCTTGGTGATCAGCGGGGAGTTCTCAACGCCGAGGCCGGCATCCTTGAAGGCCTTCATGGCGGTGATCAGCTCTTCGTTGCTGGTGGGAACCTCCAGACCGACCTGATCCAGCCAGTCCTTGCGGATCAGGGTGACCCAGTTGTAGTAGATGGGCTCGCGCTCTGCAAAGATGAAGGCATTCTCGCCGTCCAGCTTGCCGTAGGTCTCGATGGTATCCTTCATCTTGTCCCAGTAGGTGGGGGCGTAGAAGGCAACCTCATCGAGGTCGATGGGCTGCATGGCACCCTCGGACCAGTAGTTGACGGCCTGCGGCATGTCGTAGTGGAAGATGATGCTCGGAGCGTTGCCGGCGGCGATCATCTGGTTGAAGTCCTGCACCTCGTTGGAGCGGGCGATGGCCACATACTTGACGGTGACATTGTGCTTGTCGCCGAACTCGGACTGGATCCACTTGGTATAGTAGTTGTCAGTGGGGTTCCAGCCCTCAAAGCCGCGGTCGTAGACGGGAATCTGGATGGTGACATTCTCCGGGAAGCCGGCAGAATAATCGGTGTAGCTGCCGGTGCTCTCAGCCGTAGAGGTGGCCTCGGTAGAAGCAGCGGTGCTCTCAGCCGTAGAGGCGGCGGAGCTGGCGGACCCGCCGCAGCCGGCGAGCAGGGTGGCGGTCATGGCAGCAGCCATGCCAAGTGCTAATGTTTTTTTCATTGTTTTCCTCCTTATTGAAAAACAAATTCAGTAACAAGGTTGGGTTGCAGGCTTCCCGCAGGGGAAGGAGGTGGCCGCTTAGCCTTTGACGGCGCCGACCATCGTGCCCTGCACGAAATACTTCTGGATGAACGGATATACGCAGATGATGGGAACAGCGGCAAAGATGATGCAGGCGGCCTTCAGCACCTCGGGGTTGGTCATCGAAACGGTGGCAACACCCTCGGTCTGGAAGCTCTCGCTTGCGGCAACGATCAGGTAGTAGAGCTTGAGCTGCAGCGGGCGCAGCGCAACATTCTGCTTGATGTAGTACAGTGCGTCAGAATAGGCGTTCCAGCGGCCGACCGCGTAGAACAGAGCAATCGTAGCCATAATGGGCTTGGACAGCGGTACCACGATCTTGCCGAGAATCGTGAAGTGAGATGCGCCGTCCAGACGGGCAGACTCGATCAGGCTTTCAGGGATGGAGCCCTGGAAATTGTTTTTCATGATCAGCAGGTTGTACGGTGCAAAGCAGAGTGGCAGGATCAGGCACCAGATGGTATCCAGCATGTGCAGCTGGTTCATCAGCAGGTAATCGGGAATCGTGCCGGCCGTGAAGTACATCGTGAACATGATCATGAAGGTCATGACCTTGCGGCCGCGCAGCTCCGGGCGGGTCAGCGCATAGGAGGCGCAGACTGTCAGGAACATGCCGATGGCGGTAAACACCACCGTGACCAGAACCGTGACCCAAAGGGACTGCATAATGGTCGGATCGTGAAAGACCTTGTTGTAAGCCTCGAGGTTTACGCCGACATCGCTCTTGGGCAGCAGCAGGACCTTATTGGCCACAACATAGGCATTGTCGGAAAGGGACTTCGCCAGAATGTGGATGAAGGGCAGGATGCAGGTCAGCGAAGCGGCCCCAACGACCACAAAACAGAGAATGTCGATCAGCAGGTCGATGACGCGGGCCTTGGTCCAAGGCTTTTTGCGCTTTTCAACAGCAGATGCTGCGGTAGCAGTCATGTTTATATACCCCCTTACAGCAGACCGTCCTCGCCAAGCTTTTTGGCGATCTTATCGGACGCGACCACGAGAATGACACCGATCACGGACTGGAACAGGCCCAGTGCGGTGGACTCACTGAATTTGTTGCCCTGGAACCATTTGAATACCAGCACCGGGATGGTGGTGGTATATTCGGTCGCCTTGGCGTTGGACAGGGCCACGATACGCTCGAAGCTGCCGCCCATCAGCTTGCCCAGCTGCATGATCAGCATGACTACGATGGTCGAACGGATGCAGGGCAGTGTGACATGCAGGCATTGCTGCCAGCGGTTGGCACCATCGACCTTGGCAGCCTCATACAGCTCGGAGTTGACATTGGTGATGGCGGCCAGATAGATGATCGTGCCCCAGCCCATCGTCTGCCAGATACCGATGAGAATATAGCTGAACAGCCACCAGGCGTCCTCCTGCAGGAAGGGGATCGGGCTTTTGCCGGCATTGGCGATCAGCGTGTTGATAACGCCGGAGTTCGTGGCGAACATTGCGTAGGCCGTGGCGCCGATGACGACCCAGGACAGGAAATGCGGCAGATACAGCAGCGTCTGGGTAACGCGCTTGAACCACTTGACGCGGATCTCGTTGAGCAGCAGCGCCAGAATGATTGGCATCGGGAAGCTGAACAGAAGATCCAGTACATTCAGCAGCAGTGTGTTGGCAACAGCCTTGCCGAAATCGCGGTGCTTAAAGACCTTTTCAAAAACCTTCAGCCCGACAAATTTACTGCCTGCATAGCCCTTGCCGATCTTGTAGTCCAGAAAAGCGACCGACAGGCCTGTGTAAGCAAAGTACTTGAACACGATGATGAATGCCATAGGCAGCAGCAGCAGTGCGTACAGCTGCCAGTCACGCTTGAGGTAGTACAAAAATCCTTTTTTCTTGACGGATATTGCATCCGGCGAGAGCATTTTGCTTTTGCTCTGTCCCATAGAAAAACTCGCTCCTCCCGAATCAGTTGATGTTGTGTGGCGTGCGATTGTCGTATTCACCACAAATCGGCGTCTTTGTTTGATTTCATTATGCACTTTGTCCGCACTATTGTCCATGCACTTTTGCATGAAAACTATGCAATTTCGCTCATCAAATTTTTGCCAAAGTTTTGGCATATGCAACGATAGTGTAAAAATCATGCTCTATTGTGCATGAATTGAGATGAAATTGAAACTATTCTTGTCGCACTTCTACAACCGAAAGGCAATTTTGTTGTGCAAACTGCACAGACATGGTCGTTTTTGAGTAAAGCATATGGCGCTTTACTGCGCGGTGTGCTACAATAAGAAAAAATTGGTGCCGCACCGTTTGCGGTGCCGTCAGGGAGAGATGCGCCATGGGCCGCCGACCGGCAACCGTAATCGAATACCGCAGCTATGAGTTGCCGTCACATTTCCCGATGCGCATCATCGCAGGTGAGGACTGGCGTATCTCGGATGTCCCCTGCGGGGTGCTGCACTTCCACAACTGTCTGGAGATCGGCCTTTGCGAAAGTGACGGCGGTAAGATAGATTTTGCCGGCCATGTTGAGGATTTTCACGCGGGGGATGTCACGGTCATCGCCGGTGATGTGCCCCATACGACATGGTCGGACGCGGGCACGGCAAGCAAGTGGGCCTATTTGTTCTGCGACCCCGAGGAACTGCTGCGCCCCTTTTTCGCACTGGACACCCTGCCGAACGCCCGCCTGCTGGACGGTTTGCTGCACGGCTGGTGCCGGGTGCTTTCGCCGCAGCAAAACCCCGCCCTTGCACCGCTGGTGCGCCAGATGCTGCGCGAAATGACCCAAAAAGGACTGAACTACCAAATCAGTGTTCGCGGGCTGTTTGTGGCTTTCATCACAGAGCTGATGCGTCTGCCTGCCCACGGCGACATCGGCAGTCTGACCGGCAGCATGGTCATTGCACCGGCCCTGCGGTACATCAACAGCCATTATATGGAGAACTTTACCATAGGCGATTTGGCCGAGGCCTGCAGCATGAGCCAATCACACTTTCGGCGGGTGTTCCATGAATTGATGGGCATCGGCCCGCTTGAGCATCTGAACCATACCCGCATCACCAAGGCATGCACGCTGCTGCGGATGACCGATGAATCCATCCTGACTGTGGGTGAGCAGGTCGGCTTTCGCTCAATGTCCAGCTTTAACCGCCATTTTGCCGAGGCCATGGGCTGTTCCCCCTCCGAATGGCGCCGCACCGTGGGTGCCGGGCGCAGCACCTCCATCCTGAAATACAACGGCTGGCTCACCCCGCCGCGCGACAAGTAAGCATGTCGGCCTGACATTGGGCGTGCTTTCCCTTCACTATACGCATGACGCCCCTGCTGCTGAGATTTTACATCTCACCGGCAGGGGCGCTGTTTTATAATATTGTATTGACCGGAGCCTCCCGGGTCCGCATAGTGTGTCGTGACCCGTACATTTCTTGTATGGAAAACCCGTTGGGGGGACTCAGGTGGTTTTGGGTGTTGTTTTCAGACAGAGCACTACTGCCAGCAAGCCGCTTAAAAGGCGGCCGGCCATCATCGGCAGTGCGTGTGCAGGGCTGAATTGCAGGGTAAATGCCAGAAAATCGCCGACACTGTAGGCGGCTACCACGGCATAGGCCGTGTTCAGTGTGATGCCGCGTTCCTCCAGCGTATCAAGACTCAGCAATGTGGGGATGCAGTTGGCGGAGGTCACAACCAAACCGGTGATGGAGGCAGGCTCCAGCTGCAGCCGTGCGGCCAGTCTGGCCAGCGGTGCGGTCAACAGACGCTGCACAAAGCCAGATGGGTCCCCAGCCACGGTGCCAATGCCATAAAGCCGGTCATGAGCAGCAGCAGATCCACCACGGCGGCGAAGCCCTGCCGGAAGGCGCTGCCCAACCCCAGCCGATCACCCAACAAGGTATCCGCAGCACCCAGACAGAAAAATACAGCAGATATCCACGCCATCGCTCTTACGCGCGGCCCGGCGTGTCTTCACTGAAGGGGCTGTTGACATAGTTGGCACTCTTGGAGGAAACAAACTTTTCCATCGCGCGCTGCAGCGGATGCTTGTTCCAGCGGTCCAGATCATCCGTCAGCTGGCAGGCAGTCATCTGGAAGAAGGGCAGCCAGCACAGCGGGGTGATTTCCTCCGGCACATCCATAGGCACATACATAACATTGTGCTCGTCCTTGTAGTCGGCGCAGCGCGTCAGCAGGAAAACATTATCCGTCACGATCTGGGTACCCTCAAAGATGCGGTGGATGCGCTCCGTGCCCTCGCCGCCGTCAATCAGAAATACGCTGTAGCGGGGGGTCATCTGGATGTTGGGACCGTGGATGTACTCCTCGACCTCGTAGGCGGCGGTGGGGATGCTGACGGTCTCGCCGAATTTCAGCGCACCCTCGCTTGCGGTGCCAAGGTTGGCACCCACGCCGCAGACATAGGCGTTGGTCATGCCGGACAGCTGACGGTAATGCTCTTTAATAAAGGAAGGGGTCTGTGCCTGTACGGCGGCGTTGATGTCTGCGGCCTTCAGCAGCTGCTGCTTGACAGCCTCGCCTTCGGCAGCGGTCTTGATGCCCAGGCGGACAGCAGCCTCCACGGCGAACAGCATAAAGAAGAGTGCCAGCGTTGTGACGCCGCGGGTGACATATGAGACCGTTTCGCGCCCGACACCGTAGTTGGCGACAACATCGCACACCTTGCCCAGATCGCTGTTGACGTCGCCGGTCAGGCCGATGCAGCGGCGGCCCTTTGCCTCGATGACCTTGATGGCGTCCAGCGCGTTCAGGCTGTAGCCGCTTTGGCTGACAACAACGACCATATCCGTCTCGCCGAAATCATTCTCGCTGGATACAAAATGAAACGGGGTGACGATCTTGACCTCGCACTTCAGATGACGGCGGATAAACTGCCGCGCACAGAGTGAGCCGTTGGAGGAAGAACCGCACGCAACGATCCAGATGTTCTTGTAGCCGCCGTTTACATACTCATCCACAAGGGGCTTTGTCAGTGCGGCGCTGTCGGCAACATTGTTACGGATAAACTCCGGGCAGTCGGCAATGTAGTCCAGCATAGTCTTTTTGTGTTCCATAAAGCAGTCTCCTTCACATTTTATCTAGATTTTTAACGTTCACTTTGTGTAAAACGTTAAAATCTTCGGAAAGTCCCCGAACTCTATTGACATTATACCACAGCTTTGGTATATTGTCATTACAATATTACAAAGTTTTTAGAGAAAATTTCTAAAAATTAAGAAAAAATCTAAAAGCTTTGCAGCATATTACAAGGAGGAAAAACTTATGCCTGACATTTTGATGACAAGAATCGACAATCGCTTAGTACACGGGTAGGTCGGTGTGGCGTGGACCACCGCCTTATAGGGCGTCAACCTTATTGTTGTTGCGGATAATCTGGCAGCTGCAGACCCGCTGCAGCAAAGCCTGATGACCGCCACCGCGAAAAGCTCCGGCTGCGGCATCCGGTTTACTGCTGCATGGCCAGCTGTGGACCGGCGCAGGTGTCCATTCCGGCGAGATCGGTCATATCTTGATGCAGCCCATCGACCTGAATGCACCCCTAGAGCCGCAGATCACCATGTTGGAGGATACCATCAATCTGCAGGCCATCCACCAGAAATTTGGTGTGATGCTCAGTGCTGAGCCGCCCGCTGACCCAGCACAGAAACGGGCTATCATCCGTTATCTGCTGCCAAATCTGGCAACGGCGGTGTTCAACTTTGAAATGACCTTTGATATTGGTAACTATGTACTTTCGGGTCTGATTCCCCATGCATTGGGTGAGGATCTGCGCATCCAGCTGGAGGAACTGGTCAACCACATGCTGATTAGCAAGGATCGTTCGATTCGGCTCACCTCACCCCAGGCAGAACACCCAACGTTGATTGGTGCTGCCAACTTGGTATTTGAAAAAACACTGTTGAACGAATTGACGGCATGACCCGCGTCAGCCGCCAACAGTACCGCAAAAGGAGAACTCTTATGGATTATGTGCTTGGTATTGACAGCGGTGGCACCAACTATCGCGTAGAGGCACAGGATACAGACGGCCATCAGCTGGGCTACTATGTGGGTCAGCCGGTCAACCATTACAATTTTGCCAAAGAGGAATGGCAGAACCGCATCAATGAAAATATTGATGCCTGTCTGGCTCAGTTCGGTGGGCAGCGCAGCAAGGTCAAAGCGCTTGTCTGCGGTACCACCGGTATTGATAGCGATGCCGACGAGGTGATGCTGAACGCCTTTTACCGCAGTCTGCCCGGCTTTGCATGCCCGATGCAGGTGGTCAATGATGCCGAACTGGCCCACTACACCGTTACGGGCGGCACCGGCGTGCTGGTTATCTCCGGTACCGGATCCATTGCCTATGGTCGTAGCCGGGATGGTCGCACCTGCCGCACCGGCGGCTGGATGTTTACCATTGAAGGGGACGAGGGCTCCGGTACCTGGGTCAGCCGTATGGCGCTGCGTCAGGTGGGGCGCTACTTGGAGGGCGCTGCCCCCGAAAGCCCGCTGACCCGCGCCGTCTGCGCGACATTGTCCATCCACACCCGCGATGACCTGAACAGCGTGGCTCTTGCCGGGGGGCAAGCTCCCTGGGGGATGCCCCACTTGGGCAAACTGGTCAACGAGTCTGCCGAGGAAGGAGACGTCGCTGCGGTGAAAATCCTGCAGCAGGCTGCCGGGCTTATTGCCCTCCTGGTCGAGGATAACGTCGCTGCGCTGAACCTGACCGAGACCGAGCCGGATTTCATCATCGGGCTTTGGGGCAGCAGTCTACTCTATTCCCGCATCATGCTGGATGCCTGCCGTACCCGCCTGCAGCAGAAGTTTCCGCGGGCCATCATCCGCATGCCCAACCGCACGGCCACCGAAGGCGCTGCCGACTGGGCATGGAAACTGACAAAAACAAATAACGAACTATAATGCTATATGTTTTTATACATTATATTGTGATGACAATATGACAAATAAGAAAGTGAGGTTCCCGATGGAACTCGTCAATTTTAACGAACAGGACATCATTGCCAACGGCGCCAAGATCTACGACCAGCGCGCAAAGATCGAGGCTATTGCCGATTCGATTGTGGATAACGGGTTTGACCTGCTGCTGTTCACCAGCAGCGGCGGTTCTCAGGCAATGCTGGATCCGTTCGCCTTCTATATCCGCCATATGTCCCGCCTGCCGGTCGAAAATGTCCTGTCCGCCAACCTGTTGACCGGTGACTGCAACCGCATCACCGATAAGACTGTGGCGTTCCTGACCTCGAAGTCCGGCGACACCGCCGAGACCGTAAAGGCAGCCAACTGGCTGAAAGAGCAGGGCGTGCGCCTGTTTGCCGCCGTCGGCAAGGAGAACTCCACGCTGGAATCCATCTGCGATGACACCATCGTCTACGGCGAGGGCCGCCCGCAGGAGCTGGTATTCTACCTTCTGATCGGCCGTATCCTGTACCGCAGCGGAAACTTTGATGCCTATCCCCGCTTTGCGGATGAGCTGAAGAACCTTGCCTTTGCGCTGGCACAGGTACGCAAGCAGGCAGATGCCAAGTGCCTGAAATATGCGCAGGATTACTGCAAGGAGCCGTATAACATCTGGATCGGCAGCGGCGATCTGTGGCCCACCGCCTACAGCTACAGCATGTGCGTGCTGGAGGAAAGCCAGTGGATCCGCACCAAGAGCGTTTCCAGCCCGGAATTTTTCCACGGCACACTGGAGCTGCTGGAGGACGATGTCTGCACCACGCTGCTGCTGACCGAGGGGCCCACCCGTGCACAGGACGAGCGCGTAAAGGCGTTTGCCGCCCGCCATACCAAAAAGCTGACCTGCTTTGATACGAAGGAGTATGCACTGCCCGGCATCAGCGATGAGTTCCGCCCGCTGCTCAGCCCCGTTGTCATGGCGGCCGTTCTGCAGCGCATCAGCAAGAACATTGAGGTCATCACGGATCATTCTCTGGATATCCGCCGCTATTACAGAAAAGAGAGCTATTGAGCATGAAACTGATTGCATTAGGGGATAACGTAATAGACTATTACCACAATACACAGGAGTGCTTCCCCGGCGGCAATGCGGTAAACGTCGCAGTTCATGCGGCGCGGCTGGGGGCACAGGCCGAGTATCTCGGCTCCCTTGGCGATGACAAGATGGCACATATTGTGGAGAAAGCACTCCAAGAAAACGACGTGGACATCAGCCATTGCCCCGTTTTACCGGGGCGCACCACCAAGGTGTGCAGCTATGATGTGGTCAACGGGGAGCGCAGCTTTATCGAGGTGATTACCGGGGAAAGCTGGACCGGCCCGCTGCAGATCGGTACACAGGAGCTGGACGAGCTGAAAACCGCCGATCTGATCGTCAGCAGCTGCAACGCCAAAATGCCTGAACAGATGGCGGCTGTGCAGGCGCTGCCCGCTGTGTTCGCCTATGACTTCGGCGAAAAGGAAAAGTACCGCACCGATGCCTACTATGACGAGGTTTGCCACGGCATAGATCTGGCGATGCTTTCCTGCAAGCCGATGGACAAGGCTGCTTTTGCGGAATTGTGTGCGCCGCTGCATCGTCGCGGCGTGGTGCATGTTCTGGCCACAATGGGCGCAGCCGGGCAAATGTTGTCTGTACAAGGGAAAATTGTGGAAAAGACTACCCAAATGGTAGAGGCAAGTGATACAATGGGGGCAGGAGATTCTTTCCTTGCTGCCTTCCTCTGCTCGCTGTATACTGCGGGGTGGCAAAAAGCAAAGCCCATGCCGGAGCAGGCGCTTTTGGCTGCACTGGCTGCCGGGCAGCAGGTTTCGGCACGCAACTGTATGGCACAGGGCGGCTTTGGCTGTAAAGCGGAAATCTCCCCAGACGGCACCGAATAACAAAAAGGAGATTTCCTATCATGATCGAACTGAACGGAATACAGCTTGACAAAACCAGCGCAGTTCCTCTGTACGAACAGCTGCGTAAGGCATTGCTGGAGGCTATCACCAGCGGGAAGCTGTCGGCAGGGACAAAATTGCCGACGGAGGAGGAGCTGTGCGCCCAGTTCGGCATTTCACGCCCCGTTGCGCGGCAGGCTTACAATATGCTGATCGAAGACGGCTTCGTGGAACGTATGCGGGGGCGCGGCACCTTTGTGCGCAGCCCCGATACCCGCGGACGCTTCCTGAACAAGCAGCTGAGCTTTGCCGCCGAGATGGGAGTTTTGAATCTGGAACACCGTACCGAGGTGCTGCGTGCAGAGTGGGTAAGCTATACCCCGGAACTGTTTGCACGGCTCAAGCTCGAACGCGAGGACCGCTGCTACCATCTTGTGCGTATGCGCTATGTCAGCGGAAAGCCCTTTGTTCTCGTGGAAAACTATGTGCCGGAATCTGTGTTTCCCGGTATTGATGCCTACGACTTTGCCCAGCGCTCGCTGTACGATGTCTTTGAAACCGTCTACCACGAGAGGGTTATTAAATCGCGCCGTGTACTGATGGCGCAGATTGCCAACGTCGAGTTTGCCAACCTGTTCGGCGTACACCGCGGTTCCCCCGTGCTGTATGTCGAAAACACGGTCATGGACCAAAACGACCGTCCGATCGACCTCAGTAAAGAGTATCTGGATGGCGTTACCCAGAAATTTGAATTTGAAGTTGTCAACCAATAAGCCGGGGCTGTGTGCCCGGTTTTGCTAAAGGAGTGTAATTTGCTATGGTAGGTGTAGTTGTGACCGGGCATGGCGGCTTTGCCGTCGGTATGGCTGCCAATGTAAAAATGCTGGCAGGCAGTGATGCGGAAGTAAAAGCCGTGGATTTTGCCGACGGCATGGATGTGGAAGTGTTTGAAAAACAACTGGCAGAAGCAATCGACAGCTATGCAGACCGGGCACGAGAACATCGGCAAGTTTGTGCTGGAGGTTCCCGCCCAGCCGCAGGAGGACGAGGACGGTATCTGAAGGGAGAAACGCCATGAGGCCAATCAAGGCAGTCATCTTTGATATGGACGGCGTGCTGATCGACAGTGAACCGGTCTACCTGCAACATCAGTATGCGCACCTGAAGCCGTCCTACCCGTGGATCACCCTGGAAAGCATGTACCCGTTGGTGGGCATTTCCGGGCAGGAATATATGCCCTTTATGGCGAAACTCTGCCGCCGCACCGACGATGCCGCGTTCCGGCAGGAAATGGACGCCATGAACGCCGACTGCCGGGTGTATTACCCGGACATTCTGCGCAAAGAGGTTCGCCCGTTGCTGCATGAATTAAAGCAAATGGGGCTGCAGGTAGCCCTTGCAAGCAGCAGCAGCCGGGAATGTATTGAGCAGGTCCTGACACAATGCGAGATTCGGGAACTGTTTGACTGCATCGTCAGCGGTCGCGAATTTACCCGCAGCAAGCCGGATCCTGAAATTTACCGTTTCACCATGGACAAGCTGGGGCGCAAGCCGGAGGAATGTCTGATCGTGGAGGACTCCACCTACGGTGTGCAGGCAGGTACGGCGGCGGGCGGCGTTGTGGCTGCCCTGCGTGACGAAAGATTCCCGTTTGACCAGCGTGCGGCGCAGCTGCATATCGACAGCCTTGCCGAGCTGCCTGCGCTGGCGGCGTGCGGCGGAAAAAGGATACGCGCCGCCTTCTTTGATGTGGACGGCACCCTGATTACCGTGGGCGGGCATCGGATGCCGCCCAGTGTAGCCCCGGCACTGCAGGCTTTACAGCGCAGCGGCGTGCAGGTATTTCTGTGTACCGGCCGCCATGCGCTGGAAATCGAGGAAGAAAATATGCTGCCCGGCATCACGGTTGACGGTGCTGTTTATATGAACGGTCAGCTCTGCGAGCTGCAGGGTCAGATCGTGCGTGAAACGCCCATTCCCGCCGGGGATTTGTCGGCATTGAAGCAGTTTTTGCAGAAAAAGAACTGCAGCTGCATCTTTCTTGAAAAAGACAGGATGTACGCCAACTGCGTGAATTCCCGCATGGAGATTGAGCAGGCAAAAATCGGCACCGCCGTGCCGGCTGTGCGTGACATCTCCGATTTGGAAAACCGCCGCATATATCAGGTCATCCCCTTCGTGAACGAGGAGGAGGAAGAAGAACTGCTGCGGCAGATGCCCCACTGCCGGACAAAGCGCTGGGGGGATGCCGTGGTGGATCTGATGAGCCGAACCGGCGGCAAGGAAAACGGTATCCGTGCCCTGTGTGCGGCAATCGGTATCACCCCGGAGGAAACCATTGCCTTTGGAGATGCCGAAAACGATTTGGAAATGCTGCAGCTGGCCGGTATCGGCGTGGCAATGGGCAATGCCCTGCCGCAGGTGTGCGCCTGTGCCGATATGGTCACAGACACCGTGGAAAATGACGGCATCGCCCATGCACTTCAAAGATTAAAACTGATTGGATAAATTATAAAACGAGGAGCGCTTTCCCACAAGGGAGGCTCCTCGTTTTCCGAAAAGGGGGCAGTGTTCTATGATAAAAGAAAAAGCGCAGACCCTTGTAACGGACCAGCTGTATAACTTGGCTGCGGGGTTTCTGTATGCCCTGAGCATCTGTTATTTTGCCAAGGGCGCGGACTTTGCACCCGGCGGGCTTGTCGGGTCTGGCCTTGTTGGGCAACTATCTGTGGGGGTTCCGCATCGGCATCACAACGCTGGTGCTGAATGTGCCCCTGATTTTGCTGGGCTTCCGCTTTGTGGGGCGCGCCTTTCTGGGGAAAACCGTCATCAGTATGCTGTGGTGTACCTTATTACGCAGCTGAAAGAGAAAAACTACGATTTCATTGAGCATGAGATGGCCGGCATTGTAGAGGAATGCCGCAGTGCAGGGGCGATCTCGAAGGTGATCTTTGAGAACTGCTACCTGACCGAGGAGGAAAAGCGCGCACTGTGTTCCATCGCGCGGGAGGTCCGCCCGGATTTCATAAAGACGTCCACGGGCTTTGGCACCGGCGGCGCAACCTTTGAAGATGTGGCACTGATGAAAAAATGCGTCGGCGACGAGGTAAAAATCAAGGCGGCTGGCGGCATCCGCACTTTGGATACCGCTTTGCGCATGATCGAGCTGGGCGTATCCCGCATCGGTTCCACAGCCAGCGTCAGCATTGTAGAAGAACTGAAGCGTACATTATAAAAAGCAGGTGATGCTGCAAAAGCAGCCATATGGGGAAGGCGCTGCCAGCAGCGCGGCATAGAAGAATCTGAAATATAAAACAAAAGTTATAAACATAAATACCTCTAGACAGTAAAAATTGACAAATTTGTGCCCGTATGCTATACTCACATCAATCCAAGGTGAACCGCATTCATAGCCGGACGCAAGGACGGCTGTGGGCGGGGCAAATCTGTCAATGGAACAGGAGGGTCTCTTATGCTGCTTCAAGGTAAAAAGGCAATCATCACAGGCGGCACGCGCGGTATCGGGTTTTCTGTCGCTGAGGTATTCCTTAAAAACGGTGCATCGGTAGCACTGTTCGGCTCGCGTCAGGAAACGGTTGACAAGGCGCTTGCACAGCTGAAGTCGGAAAATCCTGCGTGGGAGGTCATCGGTATGGCACCCGATCTTACCGATTACGCTGCCCTTGATGCGGCATTTTCCGAGGTGGAGAATCGCTTTGGGCGCATTGACATTCTCGTCAACAATGCAGGCATTTCCGCCCGGGAGCCGCTGTATGAGTATACGCCGGAGGCGTTCCAGCGGATCATGGATCTGAATGTGACGGCTGTGTTCAACGGCTGCCGTGCGGCGGCGATCCGTATGAAGGCGCAGGGCGGCGGTTCGATCATCAACACCAGCTCGATGGTCAGCCTGTACGGCCAGCCGTCCGGTGTGGGGTATCCCACCAGCAAGTTCGCTGTCAACGGCATGACCCGCAGCCTTGCGCGGGAGCTTGGCCGCGACAACATCCGTGTCAACGCGGTTGCGCCGGGTGTTACCCGCACTGATATGGTCGCAAATCTGCCAGAGGAGATCGTCCGCCGCGTCTGTGCGCCGATCCCGCTGGGCCGCATGGCCGAGCCGGAGGAGGTCGCAAATGTATTCCTTTTCCTTGCCAGCGATATGGCAAGCTATGTGACCGGGGAGATCCTCAGCGTTGACGGCGCAGCACAGACCTGAGCCGTATCTGTATTATATAAAGAAAAATACCGGTGCCGTAAAATATTATTCTTGCGTTTCTTACCTTCTTGTGCTATACTGACACAGTAAAACTGAATACGACAGCAGGTGCCTTTTTATGCACGGTATGCGCATAGAAAAGGGTAAAAGGGAAGCGGGTGTCAATCCCGCGCGATCTCGTCACTGTGATAAGGGAGTCTGCCGCCACGATGCAGGAGCATCAGCCACTGGGCCATAGCCCGGGAAGGCGGCGGCAGGCGCAGAGCTTTCAGCCAGGAAACCTGCCCGCTGCCGGGTACGGGGGCTAAACGCCCCAAATCACGAGGAATTGGTTGTACCGCAAGGAACCTGCTTAAAAGCCGAGGTCTTTTTGTGTTGCCATTCTGCACGCAAAAGGCCTCGTTTTTTGTTCGGGCTTGTTTGGGTGTGTGCTGCTTCCTCGGCAATGGCTGTTTTAGAAAGGAAGCAGAACCCATGAGAAAACGCAACTGTAAGAAAGCCGCCGCCGCGCTGATGGCGGCAGCCCTGTCCACCGCACTGTTGGCCGGCTGCGGCAGCACCGCCCCCGTTGACAGCACGCCCGAGAGCGTGGCTGTGAGCGAGGCCGCCCCCGCCCAGAGCACAGAGGAAGGGGATGCAGACGAGATGGCTGCCCAGAATTGTGCCGACTTGATTGATGCGATCTATGTGCAGACCCGCACCGAGGACACCGATGCCCAGTGCGAGGCCGCCAAGGCTGCGTGGGATGCCCTGACCGACACCCAGAAGGAGATGGTGGAGGGCGAGAACGCCGACCCCGACTACTTCGGCCGCGATACCGGTGATGCTGCGCTGGATGATCCCCGCAACGCAGATGACATTGGCGAGAATGAGCTGCTGGTCGTCAGCTTCGGCACCTCCTTCAACGGCAGCCGTGCGGCGGACATCAAGGGCATTGAGGATGCCCTGCAGGCCGCATACCCCGAGTGGAGCGTTCGCCGCGCCTTTACCGCCCAGATCATCATCAACCATGTGCAGGCTCGTGACGGCGAGAAAATCGACAACATGCAGCAGGCTCTGGACCGCGCTGTGGCCAACGGCGTCAAGAATCTGGTCGTCCAGCCGACGCATCTGATGCACGGCGCGGAGTACGATGAGATGTGCGAGGCGATTGACGCCTACAAGGACAAGTTTGAGAGCGTTGCTATCGCCGAGCCGCTGCTGGGCGAGGTGGGCAGCGATGCGACGGTCATCAATGACGATAAGGAGGCCGTTGCGACCGCCATCACCGAGGAGGCTGTCAAGACCGCCGGATATGAGGATGCCGCTGCCGCCGCTGCTGATGGGACCGCCTTTGTGTTTATGGGGCATGGCACCTCCCACACGGCCAAGGTCAGCTACAGCCAAATGCAGACGGCGATGCAGACGCTCGGCTATGAGAATGTCTTTATCGGCACTGTGGAGGGCGAGCCGGAGGATACCGCCTGCGAGGCTGTGATCGAGGCTGTGAAGGCAGCCGGTTATACCAAGGTCGTGCTGCGGCCGCTGATGGTGGTTGCCGGTGACCACGCCAACAACGACATGGCCGGTGCGGACGAGGATTCGTGGCTGAGCCAGTTCAATGCCGCAGGCTGCTTTGACAGCGTGAACACCCAGATCGCCGGTCTGGGTGAGATCGATGCGGTTCAGGCTCTGTATGTGGCGCATACCAAGGCTGCGATCGACACCCTGAACGGTTGATTTGTAACCTCTGCCCGAAGGATCTGCCTTCGGGCAGTTTTTGGGTGAAAGCGTGCGATTGCGGTTTCCGTATCGCAAAAAACAAAGAAAGTATATGAGGAAAGACAAATGAAGAAACAGCTCCTGATCCTGACGCTGGCTACCCTGCTGCTGGCAGGCTGCGGCGCAACCTCCGCGGCGGAAAGCACCGTCCCCGCACAGAGCGAGAGCGCTGCTGCCGCCGAAACGCCCGATACAGCCGAGGCAACACCGGCGGCTGCCCTGCCGGATGGTGTGTATACCGCCGAGTTCAAGACCGACAGCAGCATGTTCCACGCTAATGAAGCCTGCGAGGGGATGGGTACGCTGACGGTGGCAGACGGAAAGATGGTTTTCCATGTCAGCCTGCAGTCCCAGAAGATCGTAAATCTGTACCCCGGCACCGCCGCCGATGCCCCCGCGCATGAGGCAGACTGGCTGCAGCCGTCTTTGGATACCGTGACCTACTCTGACGGAACTACGGACGAGGTCTATGGCTTTGACATTCCTGTGGAGGCTGTGGATACCGACTTTTCGCTGGCGATCCTCGGCACCAAGGGCACTTGGTATGACCATACCGTCAGTGTTGCAGACGCTGTGCCCGCTGCGGAGGAAGCCGCCGAGGCCGTGCTGCCGGAGGATGGCAGCTATACCTGCGCGGTCACGCTTACCGGCGGAAGCGGCCGCGCCACGGTGGAGAGTCCCGCAGCCCTGACGGTGGCGGACGGCGCGATGACTGCCGTTATCGTCTGGAGCAGCCCGAACTATGATTACATGCTGGTGGACGGGGAAAAGTACCTGCCCACCAACACCGAGGGCAACTCGACCTTTGAGATTCCTGTGGCGGCGCTGGATACCGCCCTGGCCGTCACGGCAGATACCGTTGCGATGAGCACCCCGCATGAGATCGACTACACACTGACCTTTGACAGCGCCACGCTGGCTGCCGCCGAATGAAGCGGGTAGCACTTTTGGTGCTGCCCGCCCTGCTGCTGGCGGGCTGTGCTGCAAGGGAGGCAGAACCTGCCGCTGCCGGGCTGACGGTCACGGGCCGTTACCCGCTGGAATATGCCGAGCAGTTCACGATCGATGAGTGCGCGGGCGGGTACAGCCTTGTCACCATCGGCGAGGAACGCTATCTTGTGGTACCGGAGGATGCGCCCCTGCCGACCGGGCTGGAGCAGGATCTGACGATTTTGCAGCAGCCGATTGAAAACATCTATCTGGTTTCGACCTCCGTGATGGATCCGATCATCAGCATCGGGGCGTTGGATAGCATAGCACTGTCCGGCACACAGGCTGACGGGTGGTATCTCAAGCAAGCGCGCGAGGCGATGGAAAACGGAAGAATCGCCTATGCGGGGCGATACAGCACCCCGGATTATGAGACGATCCTGACCGCCGACTGCGGCCTTGCCATCGAAAATACGATGATCTACCATACGCCGGAGGTCAAGGAGCAGCTTGAGCGGTTCGGCATCCCGGTGCTGGTCGAACGCTCCAGCTATGAGGAGAATCCGCTGGCGCGGATGGAATGGGTCAAGCTATACGGTTTGCTGCTCGGCAAAAAAGAGCAGGCCGAGCAGCAGTTTGCGGAGGCAGAGCAGCAACTGGCCGATGCACAGGCACAGCTGGACAGCGCCAAAGCCCAGCTGGACGCGGGCGAAGCGGAGCTTGCCGCTAACAAAAAGGCCCTGCCGGATACCATGCAGGGCGGTGCGGACGAGCTGGTGAGCGGCGAGGAACAACTGCTGGAATTTGAGGATCAGCTGCAGCAGATCGAGATGCTGGTGAACCTGAAAAAGGTGGCCGACCCGCTGCTGGGCTATGCAGAAACGGCTCTGCACAACGCGCAGAAGGCGCTGGACGAGGCGGAACCTGCCGATGAAGAGTACACCGAGCTGCGGGATGCCCTGCAGAAGGCGCAGGATGCTTACGACAACATCAGCGGCCAGCTGAACGGCTATCAGGCCCAGCTGGACGAGGGCAAGCGCCAGATGTATGCACAGGGGCTGATCTCTTCACCCAGCCTTTCCAACGAGCAGCTGGTGACTGAGGCAAAGGCAGCACTGCGCCAGATGAAGGTAAAGCTTCTGCAGGGGCAGCTGCAGCTCACCACCGGCACGGCCACAGCCTACACCCAGTTTGATGCGGCTCGCACCCGGCTGGACGAAGGCTGGCAGCAGTACAACGACGGCGTGCAGCAGTTGGCCGATTCCCGCGCGGAGTACGAGAGCCGGAAGGCCGAAGCCGAACAGCAGCTGGCCGACGGCCTTGCCCAGCTGAACGACGCTGAGGAGCAGGTGAGCCAGATCAAGAGCGGCGAGTGGTATGTGCTGGACCGCAGCTCCACCATGAGCTTTGTCACCTTTGAGCAGTATGCCGACCGCATGGATGCCATTGCACGGGTGTTCCCGGTGTTCTTCTTCCTGGTGGCGGCGCTGGTGGCCACTACTACTATGACCCGCATGGTGGACGAGAACCGCCTGCAGCTGGGTACTCTGAAAGCTCTGGGTTACTCCAACGCAAAGATCGCAGGCAAGTATCTGTTCTATGCCCTCAGCGCCAGCGTGCTGGGCAGCATCGTGGGCATGGTCATCGGTTTTGTGGTGTTCCCGCTCATCATCTGGTATGCTTACCAGATGATCTTCAGCATGTCCACCTTTACGCTGCACTTTTACCCCGGCATGGCGGCAGCCAGCGTAGCCATCAGCGCGGCCGTCATCGGTTTTGCTACATGGAGCGCCTGCCGCGCCAGCCTGAAGGAAAAGACTGCAGCTTTGCTGCTGCCCCGGGCCCCGGTGGCAGGCAAGCGCATCTTTTTGGAGTACATCACCCCGCTGTGGCAGCACATGAGCTTCTCTCAAAAGACCACCGCCCGGAACCTGTTCCGGTATAAGAAGCGGTTCTTTATGACGGTGCTGGGTGTGGCAGGCTGTACGGCCCTGCTGCTCATCGGCTTCGGCCTCCAGGACTCCCTGCTGCCCATCGTCACCAAGCAGTCCACAGAGCTGTCCCACAACGACCTGACCGTCACCCTCAGTGACCCTGCCGCCTTTACGGTGGAAAAGGGTCTGACCGATGCCCTGGAGGGGGGCCAGGTGGAGAACTGGGCGGCGGTGTACAGCAAGTCTGTGACCATCTACAATGCCGACGGAGAAAGTGCCGGCGTCAGCGTGGTGGGTGCCCAGACCGACAGCCAGCTGAGCCGCTATGTGACCTTCCGCACCCGACAGGGCCACAAGGCCATCCCCTTTGAAAAGGACAGCGTGGTGCTGACAGAAAAGACCGCCCTGAACCTGGGTGTGGAGCCGGGAGACTCCATCTGGGTGGAGAACCCTGACGGAGAACGGGTGGAGATGACTCTGACCGGCGTGACGGAGAACTATATGTTCACCCGGCTGTATGTGTCCAATGCCCAGCTGCAGACCCTGCTGGGCACCCAGGACATCCCCTGGAACACGGTGTACGCCCAGACCCGCTGCGACAGTGCCGCCGACCGCAACACCATGCGGGAGACCCTGCTGGCCTGCAACTATGTGACCGGAGCCTCCTTTACAGAGGATGCCACCTCCATGTTCGACAACCTCATCGTGAGCCTGAACTCGGTGGTGGTGCTGATCATCGTGTGTGCTGCGGCCCTGGCGGCGGTGGTTCTGTACAACCTGATCAGCGTGAACCTGGCCGAGCGCAAAAAGGAGCTGGCCACCATCAAGGTGCTGGGCTTCTATGATAAGGAAGTGTACCGCTACATCTTCCGGGAGATCGACCTGCTGGCTCTCATGGGCTCTTGCGTGGGCCTGCTGCTGGGCATCCCCCTGCATCAGTTCATCATCCGCACGGTGGAAATGGACCAGCTGATGTTCATCCGGACCATTGCCCCCCACAGCTATCTGCTGAGCGTGGCACTGACCATGATCTTTACCCTAGTCGTCTGCTTCGTCATGCGCCGCCATGTGAAGAAGATCAGCATGGTGGAGAGCATGAAGGCACCGGAATAAGAAACGTCAGGGTTCATAAAAGATTCACGGATGCACAACACTTTTGCCGAAATTCTCTGGTAAGATAGAATCACCGGAAGGGAACGCCGCAAATCCCTTCTCCGGGACAACATGATTCCTCCTTTT
>OOBT01000352.1_pt1 | contig 30098 bp, 19 predicted proteins | sample 1671551 | NCBI WGS metagenome assembly OOBT01 (sample SAMN06348168, study PRJEB24527) | human gut metagenome | reverse complement strand
CGGAAAATCAGCATTATTTACTAAATATCAATCAGTTAATTTTTAGAACTGCCCAATAATGTATCTTTGCATAGAATTTCTTTTTTTACAATTCTTTGTACACATTATTATAACCAATTAAAAAATATGAGAAAAAAGTACACTTTATCAAGGATCGGGGCAGTTGCACTGTTAGCGAGCTACGCATTCGGTGGTGCAAATGCTCAGGTCAGAGCTACGCAGCAGTCAGCCCCAAGCATTAGCAACACAATTATGCGTGTGGCATCCGAGGATGGTCGGAAGCTTTGGGGCAATGTGCTCTTCGACAACAGATGGGCCAGTGTCAGCCAAGACTATTACGCTTACGGATGGTATGAATTCATGGCTAAAAATCCCGTAAAGGTTAAGCAGCTATATGTTGAAGACTTCTTCCGTGCTACGGGCAGTGGAGCATGGATTGGCAACAATCTCTACTTCATCATGTATCAGAACTTCTGGGGTGTTGATATGATATACTATTATAAGTATAACACAGACACGTGGGAGAAACTTGCAGAAAAGTCGATTGACAACAAATCGTTCATAGCCAACGAAACGGCTATTGCGCCCGATGGTTCGACGGTATATGGCGACTTCCTCAATTCGGAAGGAAACGGCGACGAGCTTTGCATTGTCGACTACGAGAAGATGACGCGCACCAAGATTGGCGACTTACGCCACTCGTATGTGGCAATGGGTGTGACCAAGCAGGGTGTGCTTTATGGTGTAGCTACCGACGGCAACCTCTACAAGATAGACACCAACACAGCAGCAGAGACCTATATAGGCTCAACGGGCAAGCAACTGAAGTTGAGCGATGGTAGCTTCTACTACCAAAGTGGTGAGATAGACCAAAAGACCAACACCTTCTATTGGGCGTGTGTAGAAGCCGACAAGAAGTCGACACTCTACACCGTAAACCTCACCGACGCAAGTCTGTCGCTTGTTGGCGATTTCGAGGGCCAGAACATGATAACAATGCTCTCTATCCCGAAGCCTGCAGCCGAGGACGGAGCACCTGCCATTGCCGAGAACCTTACATTCGACTTCAAGAACGGCTCGCTCACGGGCGATGTTTGCTTTGATGTGCCCACAAAGACGTTCGCCGGCGACGAACTCAACGGCGATATCACCTATACCATCACCGACGGCACCGACACCCTTGCCGAGGGTAAGGCAGCAGCTGGCAGCAAGGTACGTCAGAGCGTAACGCTGAAAGACAATGGCAACGTGAACTTCATCATCACTCTTGCCAATGAAGCAGGACCGAGCCCACGCCTTCTTGGCAGCAAGTATGTCGGTATGGACAAGCCGAAATCGGCTCAGAACGTAACTACCACCATCGACCAGAACGGTAAGGTGGACATCACGTGGAGCGCACCAACCGAAGGACTCTACGGAGGTTACATGGGCGACATCAAATATAACATCGTGAGATACCCTGAAGGAAAGATTGTGCAGGAAGGATACGCCGGCACATCCTATACAGAGACGCTTCCTTCCGATGCCGACAAAGCCGTGTACGGCTATGGCATCACGCCCGTCAACGGCGGAGTGAAGGGCGATGAGGTTGTGAGCAACTATGTGGCTTTCGGCAACGCCATCACACCGCCTTTCTATGGTACGTTTGACGATGCTTCGGAGATGGCACTCTACGAAATAATCGACGGCAACGGCGACGGTGTAACATGGGCTTGGGACGAGCCTAACTGGTCAAACGACAAGGACGCATGTGCAACTACTGCAAAATCGGAGAACGCAGATGCCGACGAGTGGCTTATACTGCCGGCTCTGAAGGTGAAAGCAGGTAGCGTATACAATTTATCGTTCCGTGTCAAGGGCACCTCAAAATGGTATCCGCAGAAGTTTGAGGTGAAGTATGGCAAAAGCGCAACGGCTGCCGACATGACAGAGACACTGCTTGCCGAGGAGACTATAGAGCTTTCCGACTATGAGGTGCGCAAAGCCACCTTCACACCCACAGAAGACGAGGAGTTGTATATCGGCTTCCACGACATCAGCAGTAAGGGACAGCAAGGTCTGAAAATCGACGACATCACTATTGGCGAGGGCATCTCGCTAAACGCTCCCGACAGCGTTAGTAATCTTTCTGTTGTAGCCGCTGAGAAGGGAGCACTACAAGCCACTCTCTCATTCAAGGCACCAGAAAAGAATTACAGCGGCAGCAAGCTCGAGAATATAACCAAGTTTCTCATCCGCCGTTCGGGCAAGGTAGTGGCAGAGGCACCATCAGCCGAACCTGGTGCGATAGTGACATTCACTGACAACACCGCAACAAACGGCATCAATATCTATAGTGTGGCAGCTGTGAACGAGCAGGGTTCGGGCTTCTACTGTAAGCCGGTAGCTATATATGTAGGACAGACATCGCCGCTGGAACCCGACAATCGTCGCACAGCCGAGCATCCCGACAAGGTAACATTCACATGGGAGGAGTCAAGTGTCGGCAATTACGACGGATATGTAGACCTCTCAGACGTGACCTATGTCATTGCAGAGCGTGGCGGTTCCGACTATTACCCCACCTACACAGAAGTGGCATCGGTTAAGGGTCAAACAACAATAGACATACCAATGGTTACGAACACCGGTGCACAGGTTCTTAAAACGCTCTGGATTTCGGCGAAAAACGATTACGGACAGAGCTCATACAAGGCGTTGCCTTCTATCATGCTCGGCAAACCCTACGATCTTCCGTTCTCTGAGAGCGTGGCTAAGAATCTTCTACACGGACGTTTGTGGACTACGTACGGCACGGGCAAGTCAGATTTCTGGACCATTGACGAAAAATATCCCGACTGTGTTGACAACGATGGCGGAGCCTTCCACATGATTTCGGAGGCCGATACAGACTGGGCTTATCTCGGAACCGGAAAGATAGCACTCGCCGGCGCTGCCGAACCGAAACTCATCTTCTACCACAAGGCAGAAACCGGCAGCAATGCCAAGATAAAGATTGAAGTAGAGTTGCCCGATGGTACGACCGAAGAGGTAGCAAACATTGACGCAGCTAAGGACGAAGGAAAGTGGACCGCTTCTGCCGTTTCGCTTGCCGACTATGTAGATAAGGATTTCGTGTCTGTCAACTTTGTGGCGCAAGCCAACACCGGCAATGTAGTGTACGTCGACCGTATGTTCATACGCGATACATACACCTACGATTTGAGTGCAGAGATAGAAGCTCCGGAGACAGCAAGAAAGGGCGACACGGAGAATGTGAAGGTCACGGTGAACAACTTCGGCTCGAAGGATGCGCGCGGCTATAAGGTAGAGCTATATGCCAACAACAAACTTATTGCCTCTGAGACTCCTGCCGAACCATTGAAGGCATACTATTTCAAGACATTCAACTTTGAGTATCCTATCAGCATCCTTGAGGACAAGGAGGGTGTAGAGCTGAAGGCCGTCGTGGTATACAGCAACGACCTGAACACCGACGACAATGAGGTATCAGCATCCACTAAGTTTGAGATATCAACCAAGCCTCACCCCGACTCGGCCACATTCACAAAGACAGAAAACGGAGTGGAGGTAGCATGGACAGCTGTTGATTCCGAATCGAAGACTGCAACAGAGAGTTTCGAGTCGTACACGTCATGGAGCACCGATTTGTTTGGCGGCTGGAAGTCGGTGGCAAACAATGCGGGAACGACAGGCGGTCCGTTCAATATGAAGTATCCGTCACAGGGCACATCGTTTGCATTCACCCTTGCCGACCCACTCGACAGATGGCTCTCTAAAGAGCAACTCGAGCAGGTTCCGGGCTTCAAGGCACACACCGGAAGTAAGTATCTTGCCGCTTTCCACCGTGCCGACAATGGAGGCAATGACATGACGCAGAACAACTGGCTCTTCTCGCCCGAATTGTCTGGCGAGCAGCAGACAATATCGTTCTGGGTGAAAAACGAGAACGATACCGACCAGAAGATTAATTATCCGGAGACCTTCGACGTGCTCTACTCTACTACAGACAGCAAGCAGGCTTCGTTCACAAAGATTGGTGAGACGCACACCACATCGAAGGGAGAATGGGAGGAAGTAAGCGTAGAGTTGCCAGCAGGCAGCAAGTATTTTGCCATCAACCATAATACAGTGGCAGCTAACTCTTTCGTATTCATGATTGACGACATTACTTACACCTACGGTCCGGGTACCGTGATACTGTATCGCATATATCGTGATGGAACCCTCGTGGGCACAGTACCGTCAGACCAGACAACGTTTGTTGACAAAACGGCAGATAGCAACACTAAATACGTCTACGGTGTAACAGCGGTTTATTTCGACGGCGAGTCGGAGGCTACCATTGCTACAGACACCACAAACGGCATCAACGGCGTATCCAAAGCCGAGAAGACTTTCGATGTGTATACCATCGACGGCATACGCGTTGCTACAAACGTGAGCAACTTCTCAACAATGAAGAAGGGAGTGTACATCGTAAACGGTAAGAAAGTTATAGTTAAGTAGATTGAACTTTAGCAAGTTCAGTTAAGTAGACAAGTAGACGATATGAACATTAATAAAAGATACACATTCGTTCCTCTTGCCCTTATGTTTCTTGTAGCCGGCGCTTCTGCAGCGCCGCGCTCCAAGACACAGATGAAAGCCGTGGCAATAAAGCTATTAGGTAGCGCAAGAATGAAGGCAGCGGCAAGAGGATCGTTCTCAATCGACACAAAAGCAATAAAGGAGCTGAAAGCATCAGAGGGCTATGTGGTATATGGTTCTGAAGGCAATGGGTTTGCAGTTATAGCAACCGACGACACTTCACCAGCCATATTAGGATATAGCGACACGAAGTTCGAGCCGAAGTCAACCAACCCCAACTTTGAGTGGTGGCTTTCTATGGTGAACGAGGCGGTGGTCTCACGCGCAAAGGCATCTAAAGTGGCTCTTGTGAAAAAGATGCCGAGTGGGTATGGCTATGCCGAGTCGGTAGCAGCTCTTTGCGAAACTCGCTGGGGACAGAATAAGCCATACAACAACCTCTGCCCTACTGCCACCAACGGCACACGCACACTGACGGGATGCGCTGCTACGTCGACAGCTCAGGTGCTTCGCTATCATCGTGCACCGGAGCATGGCATCGGCAGCCGCACCATCTATTATCCTGCCAACAATATGTCGGGCACAAAGATAAGTGCAGACTTCGAAAAGAGCAAGTACGACTGGAACGCAATGCTTGAGACCTACGATTCTAAGTACTCCTTAGAAGAAGGCGACGCCGTGGCACTCATAATGCGCGACCTGGGTGTGGCGGTTGGTATGGAGTATGGCAGCGAAGCCGATGGTGGTAGCGGTGCTCTGCACGAGAATGTGGCTAAAGGCTTGCAACGCTACTATGGCATTGAGGATGCCAAATATATCGTGAGGAAGGATTATTCTGACAATGAGTGGATGCGCATCATTTACGAACAGATTAACAATAAGCTGCCTCTCGTGTATGGCGGATTCGATAAGTCAATGGGTGGCCACTCATTCGTTCTCGACGGATATGACGCAGAAGGTAAGGTGCATGTCAACTGGGGATGGGATGGCAACTACGACGGCTATTACGATATAAACATCCTCGACCCACAGGCATACAAATTCTCAAGCAATCAAGAAGCTGTGATAAACATCACGCCAGACAAGACATCATCAACCTTAAAGGGCCGCATTGCTCTTGAAGCCGCAGGAACGCTTGCTGCACAAATAGAGGCCGACAAGTTTTACAACTACGACACGCTAACAGTGAGTGGAAACATCAACGCTGCCGACCTGCGCACGCTGCGTAGCATGGCAGGACGTGACGCTGAAGGCAATCGTACTCGCGGACATCTGCGCGTTCTCGACCTTAGTGAAGCTCGTATCATTGCCGGCTCCGACTATTACATGATGGAAAACGGCAAGAAGCTTATTGTAGAAAGAGATGCAAGTCTGCCCGACAAGGTATTCTCAAAGACGCGATTGGAGAAGATTGTGTTCCCAAAGACCGGCATCAGCAGTTTTGGTAAGGGAGTATGGGCATATGCGAGCAAGCTGAAGGAAGTGGTGCTGACTGCCTCTGCCGATGCCAACTTTCTATACGAAGACGGGATAGTGTACAATAGCGACAAGACTACTCTTATTGCCGCCTTACCGTTTCAGCCGAATGGTGTGGATATAAAGCATGGGGTTATCGATGTTGCCGACTATGCTTTTGCGGGTTGTAACCTTATGCCACGTGTTTCGCTCAGTAGCGATGTAAAGACGATAGGTAAGGAAGCATTTGCCAACTGTTGGTCTCTTACAGAGTTCAAGGTCTTCTCTAAGAATATGCCGCAGCTCAATGGCACTAACGTTTTCAAAGGAGCCAACGTTGAGAGTTGCCTACTCACGGTGCGTGCCGGCTCAAAGATGCGTTTCCTGAACACTGCACAATGGAACGACTTTGCTAACATTGTTGAGTTTGGCACTACGATTAAGGCTCGTAATCAGGCTCGCGAATATGGCGACGAAAATCCAAAACTCACCTTCACTATTATTGGTGACAAGGTAAAAGGCAAGCCCGTGCTTAGCTGCGAGGCTACTACAGAGAGTAAATGTGGTCGCTACACTATTCATATAGAGCCGGGAACTATCACAGATGAGGCGGTTGATTTTGAAGACGGCTATCTCGTTGTGACACAAGCTCCGCTTTACGTAACCGTTGAGGACGCTACTCGTGAGACTGGTGTGGCGAACCCCGTGTTCAACATCACCTATGACGGATTTAAGAATGAAGAGACGGCAGAGGTACTGACTACCAGGCCGGTTGCTTCGTGCACAGCAGATGCCACATCGCAAGCCGGTAAGTACGAAATCATAGTAAGTGGTGGCGAGGCTGACAACTACGAGTTGTTTTACAACAATGGTTGGCTAACGGTAACTCCGTCTACGGCTATCAACGGTAGCAGAGTAACGGAGGAAACGACCTTCAATGTGTATACTTTAGAAGGCGTTTGCGTAAAACACAATGCAAAGAACCTTGATGGTCTTGCAAGTGGTGTATACGTTGTAAGAGGAAAGAAGATTGTTAAGTAGATTACAAAAAGCGAAGCGCCCTGCGTCCGGTTTTGCCGAACGCAGGGCGCTTTCGTATATTTCTTTAGAAACCCTTGAAAAGCTTTCCGTTACAGATTACCAGATCTGTGCACGCTTCTTCTGCGGCACGAAGAGCTTGTCCGACTTCTTCACGTTGAACGCCTTGTACCAAGCGTCGATCTGCGGAAGAGCAGCGTTCACACGAGCCTCTGCCGGTGAGTGCGGGTCGGTCTTTATCTGACGGTCGATGAACTCCGGACGAGCGTTGCCTGCCCATACTGTAGCCCATGAGAGGAAGAAGCGCTGCTCGGGTGTGAAGCCGTCGATCGACTTGTTCAGAGCAGGGTTCTCCTTGAGCACGTTCTGCAGAGCGCGGAACGAGATGTTCAGACCGCCGTTGTCGCCGATGTTCTCGCCGAGGGTGAGCTTGCCGTTGATTTTCTTGCCGGGCAGAGCCTCGATAGAACTGAAGTAGTCTACAAGCACCTTTGTGCGAGCCTCGAAGTTCTTCTTGTCCTCGGCTGTCCACCAGTCGTTCTGGTTGCCGTACTTGTCGAACTGCGAGCCCTGGTCGTCGAAGCCGTGCGACATCTCGTGACCGATTACGCCGCCGATACCGCCGTAGTTCACAGCCTCATCAACGTTCGGGTCGAAGAACGGCGGCTGGAGGATGGCTGCCGGGAAGCAGATCTCGTTGGTGGTCGGGTTATAGTAAGCGTTGACGGTCTGCGGAGTCATTTGCCACTCAGCCTTGTCCACCGGCTTGTTCACCTTGCGTGCGATGTAGTCCTGCGAGAGGAATGCACGGATGTTCTGCATATTCTCGAAGAGCGAGAGCTGCTCGTCGACGTGCAGGTTGGTGTAGTCCTTCCATGTGTCGGGGTAGCCCACCTTCACGATGAAGTTGGCGAGTTTGTCCTGAGCCTGCGCCTTTGTAGCCGGTGACATCCATGTAGCCTCGTCGATGCGCTGCGAGAGAGCCTTCTGCAGGTTGCGCACGAGCTGAAGCATCTGCTGCTTCGACGACTCGGGGAAGTACTTTTCTACGTAGAGCTTGCCGATAGCCTCGCCGAGCACGCCGCTCACGAGAGCTGTGGCACGCTTCCAGCGCGGACGGTCCTGCTGTACGCCCGACATCACCTTACCCAGTTCGAACTCTACGGCACGGAAGTTGTCGTCGAGGTAGCCGGCTGCCGAGCTGATGGCGTGCGACTCTGCGTATGCCTTCAGGTCGTCGAGCGACTCCTCTGCCAGTATCTTCTCCACCTCATGGATAGGCTCAAGCTGACCCACGTCGATGTGCGAGAACGGAGGGAAGCCCTGCGCGAGGAAGAAGTTGCCCCAGTCGATGCCCGGGAAGTCCTTCACGAGGGCGTTGTATGTCATCTTGTGGTAGTTGGCCTGCACGTCGCGCAGCTCCACCTGGCTCTTGCTTGCCTTAGCGATGCGTGTCTCGATGCGCATTGTAGCGTCCGCCTTGCGCTGCGCTGTAGCCTCGTCGTTGCCTGCGAGCACAAGCATCTTCTTGAGGTATTCGGCATAAGCCTTGCGCACTGCAACCACCTGAGCGTCGTCAGAGAGGTAGTAGTCGCGCTCGCCGAGTCCGAGTCCGCCCTGACCGATGCCTACGAGGTTGTTGGCAGCGTCCTTCATATCGGCACCTACGCCGGCTCCGAACATCAGACAGTCGATGCCACGTGCGTCGAGCTGCGCTGTCACGAGCTGATACTCGCGACGGTCGGCGATATCGTTGATCTTCTTCAGAAGCGGCTTCAGCGGTTCTGCGCCCTCACGGTTGCGGCGCACGCTGTCCATGGCGAGGTTGTAGAGCGAACCTATCTTCTGTCCGAGTGTGCCCTTAGGCTGTGGCTTTGACGAGTACTCCTCGATGAGGGCGAGGATGCGCTTCTGGTTCATCTCGTCGAGGTCGGTGAACGAACCGTTGCGTGCGTGTTCTGCGTCGAGCGGATGCGCCTTGCGCCAGCCACCGATAGCATACTCATAGAAGTCTTGTCCGGGCTTCACTGCCGTGTTCATGTTGGCGAGGTCGATGCCCTTTGAGGTCTGTGCGCTTGCCGACATTGTAGCCAGCAGCGAACAAGCGAGGATGATTGATTTTACTTTCATATACTATAATGTTTATTAATATTCTCACTAAGGGGGTGCACTTGTCTCAAGTGCACCAACATAGAAGTTGGTTTTCAGAAACAACATCTGCAAATAGGTTGGTGCACTTGAGACAAGTGCACCCCCTGACGCCCCTAATGGATACAAAAGTAAGTATTTTGTGAGAAATAACATATACTTGTTAGTAATCGTTAACCATTGCGCAAACGTTTACCTTGGCGTTTGGAAGAAAAACATACATAACTTTGCACAAAAACACACAAATGTTTAATTTTGCAACATAAATAAATGAAATCTAATAACGACTAAACAATACTATGCAAATTACTTTTAATATCCAGTACAAGACAGTATTCGGCGAAGAATTGCTGCTGAACATCGCCAGCGGAGAGGCTGGCGACCGCACCATAGCAATGTCTACCGCTGACGGTTTGACTTGGACATGCCAGATAGAGGCGAAGAAGAGCGACAAGCGTGTGGACTATTTCTACAGCGTGCGCAACTGCTGCGGCATAAAGTGCAGCGAGTGGAAGACTGTCACTCATCGTCTCGACCTCAACACAAAAGCTTCGCAGCACATCATCGTTGAGGACTGCTGGCACGAGATACCATGCGACACATATTTATATAGCTCGGCTTTCACCGACTGCGTGAACCGCCGCGCCGAGGGCAGCGTGAAGCCACTGGCATACGACAAGGCACTGCGTCTCGTGGTGCGTGCTCCGCAGCTACATTCGGGCGCACGTCTCGCCCTCACGGGCAAAGGCGTAGTCTTAGGCAACTGGGACTTGAAAAAGGCTCTGCACATGACCGAGCACAACCACAACGAATGGATTGTGGACATCGACGGCGACGCACTCGATGCAAACGATAAAGAAGTAGGTTTAGGTAACAATAATAAGATTTGTAGTAAGTTAGTTCACGAACTGGAGTTCAAGTTCGTGGCGTTCAGCGACAAAGGCGATGAGATGTGGGAGACGTGCGAGAACCGCACACTCACTCTCAAGCCTTTGGAGCAGAACGAAGTGCGCGTAGTGGCACTCGACCAGTCGTTCTACGCGCTATGCGACGAGAAGGTGGCGGGCACACTCGTCCCCGTCTTTTCGCTCCGCTCGGAAGGCAGCTTCGGTGTGGGCGACTTCGGCGACCTTAAACTGATGATCGACTGGGTGGCTAAGACCCATCAGCGCCTCCTGCAGGTGCTGCCTATCAACGACTCTACATCCACACACACGTGGACCGATTCATATCCCTATTCATGTATATCAATCTTCGCTCTGCATCCGCAGTATGCCGACCTGCGCCAGCTGCCCGCATTGAGCGACAAGCTGGAGGCTGACCGCTTCGAGGTGCTGCGCGAGGAGCTGAACGCTCTGCCGCAGATCGACTACGAGCGCGTGAACAACGCCAAGCTGAAGTATCTCCGTCTGCTGTTCGAGCAGGAAGGCAAGAAGGTGCTTGCGTCTAAGGAGTTCAAGGCGTTCTTCGCCGACTGCGAGCACTGGCTCGTGCCTTACGCCTACTACTGCTACCTGCGCGACCTCTACGGCACGTGTGTCTTCTCTGAGTGGGCTGACCACAAGCAGTGGAACGAGGCAGACCGTAAGGCACTCAGTAATCAGAAGAGCGAACTATATAATAAGGTGGCGTACTACTACTACGTGCAGTTCGTGCTCGACCAGCAGATGCGCTCCGCCCATGAGTATGCCCGTGCCCGCGGCGTCATCCTCAAGGGCGACATACCTATCGGCGTGAACCGCAACGGCTGCGACGTATGGCACGAACCCGAATACTTCCACCTCGACTCGCAGGCAGGTGCTCCGCCAGACGCTTTTTCCGTGAACGGACAGAACTGGGGCTTCCCTACGTACAACTGGGACCGCATGATTGCCGACGGATGCCAGTGGTGGGTGCGCCGCTTCCAGAACATGGCGAAGTACTTCGACGCTTACCGCATCGACCACGTGCTCGGCTTCTTCCGCATCTGGGCTATCCCCACCGACTGCGTGGGCGGACTGCTCGGACAGTTCCAGCCGGCACTCGCCATGACGCGCGAAGAGATACAGAGCTACGGTCTCAACTTCCAGGAGCATCTGTTCACAACGCCGTTCATAGCCCACTGGGTGGTGGAGCGCGTGTTCCGCGAACACACCGAGGAGGTTATCAAGACTTATCTCAACCACGAGCACGACGACATCTACTCGCTCAAGCCCGAATACGACACGGAGCGCAAGATTGAGGCAGCGTTCGAGGGCAAGACAACGGAAAAGGACGTATGGCTGCGCGACGGTCTCTACGCGTTGGTTGACGACGTGCTCTTCGTGCGCGACAGCAAGAACCCCAACCTCTTCCATCCGCGCATCACGGCGCAGCTCAACTTCATGTACGAGGCACTGTGGGACGGCGACAAGGCTGCGTTCAACCGACTCTATAACGACTACTATTATCGCCGCAACAACGAGTTCTGGTATGGCGAGGCGATGAAGAAGCTGCCGATTCTGGTGCAGGCTACCCGTATGCTGGTATGCGCAGAGGACTTGGGCATGGTGCCCGACTGCGTGCAGTGGGTGATGCAGCAGCTGCGCATCCTGAGTCTCGAACTGCAGTCGATGCCGAAGGACTCGAGCGTTAAGTTCGGCTATCTCTCGCGCAACCCGTACCGCTCCGTATGCACTCTCTCCACACACGACATGCCTATGCTGCGCCAGTGGTGGGACGAAGACTGGGCACGCACGCAGGAGTTCTACAACTCTATGCTCTATCGTGGCGGTGCCGCACCGCATCCGCTGCCAGGATGGCTCGCTCGCGATATCGTTTCGCAGCAGCTCACCTCGCCCTCGATGCTCTGCATACTCTCGCTGCAGGACTGGTTCGCCATCGACGAGCGCATACGCCTTGCAGATGCCGATGCCGAGCGCATCAACATCCCCGCTAACCCAAAGCACTACTGGCGCTATCGTATGCACATGAATATCGAGCAGCTCCTCGCCGACCGCGACTATAACGAGCAGGTGAAGGAACTGATTGACGAAGCAGGAAGAAAATAATTATAGGAGGGTATAGCATCCCTGCCATACCCACGCAGCCTTATTGTTAGCAGACGGCGTGGGTATAGCAAGGATGCTATACCCTCCTACAGATAGTCCGACTTCTTTTTTAACGACTTCTGACCTCCTATAAATCGACCATAACGAATTATAAGCAAAAGAAACAAATATGACCCTAAAGACCCTCCTCCTCTCTTTCTTGACCTCTTGCACGGCGCACAGTGCCGTAGCGCAGACGTTGGGCGGAGTGGAGTATTCGCCCAAGGCGACGACATTCCATATCACTACGTCGCCCGACGTAAAGAAAGTGAACGTACTGCTGTCGGACACAGACAGCGACAGCCCCACAGAGCAGCTCACAAAGCAGATGAAGCGTGTGGGCGCAGGCAAGTGGGAGCTCACCGTGAAGAGCGACCTCAAAGGCAAGTACTATCTCTTCAGCGTGTACAACAACGCGCAGCCCGACAACACACCCGGCATCTTCGCCAAGGCGGTGGGCGTGAACGGCAAGCGCGGTGCCATCGTCGACCTGCGCGACACCGACCCGGAGGGTTGGGCTGACGACGTGCGTCCGGCTATCAGCAACCCGTGCGACCTCGTCATCTACGAGATGCACCACCGCGACTTCTCCGTCGACCTCTCGTCGGGACTGAAGCACAAGGGCAAATATCTCGCACTCACCGAGCCGAAGGCTATCGAGCACCTGCAGCGTCTCGGCGTGAACGCCGTACACATTCTGCCGTCGTTCGACTACGCTTCTGTGGATGAGTCGAAGCCCGACGTGCCGCAGTACAACTGGGGCTACGACCCGCTCAACTACAACGTGCCCGAGGGCTCCTACTCCACCGACGCGGCTACGCCTACGACACGCATACGCGAGTTCAAGCAGATGGTGCAGGCACTGCACCGGGCAGGCATTCGCGTAATACTCGACGTGGTGTACAACCACACGTTCGACATCAACGGCTCCAACTTCCAGAAGACTTATCCCGACTACTTCTATCGCAAGACTGCGGAGGGCAAGTACTCCGACGGCTCGGGCTGCGGCAACGAGACGGCGAGCGAGAAACCGCTCATGCGCGAGTTTATGAAGGAGAGCGTGGAGTACTGGATAAAGGAATACCACATCGACGGCTTCCGCTTCGACCTCATGGGCGTTCACGACATCGAGACGATGAACGAGATACGTGCTATGGTAGACCAGATTGACCCGTCGATATACATCTATGGTGAGGGCTGGAGCGCAGGTTCCTGCGCCTATCCGCAGGAGAAGCTCGCCATGAAAGCCAACACCAAACAGCTCAACGGCATCGGTGCGTTCTGCGACGACATGCGCGACGCGCTGCGCGGTCCGTTCTCCGACGACCATAAGGGCGGCTTCCTCATCGGAGAGCCTGACCAAGAGGAAAGCATCAAGTTCGGCATCGTGGGTGCCATTGCGCATCCGCAGATAGATATGACGAAGGTGAACTACTCGCGTGAGGCGTGGACTAACGAACCGTCGCAGATGGTGGCTTACGTGAGTTGCCACGATGACATGTGTCTGACCGACCGCCTGCGCGCTACGGTGCCGTACATCACCGACGACGAGCTGATACGTCTCGACCTGCTCGCACAGACCGCCGTGCTCACATCGCAGGGCGTGCCGTTCATTCTCGCTGGCGAGGAGATGCTGCGCGACAAGAAGAGCGTGCACAACTCATTCCGCTCGCCCGACTCCATCAACCGCCTCGACTGGAACAACCTGAAGCGCTATCCGCAGGTGTTCGACTACTACGCCGGTCTCATCGCGCTGCGCAAGGCGCATCCTGCGTTCCGCATGGGCAAGGCGGAGGAGGTGCGCAAGCATCTCGAGTTTGTCGACGCACCGAAGGGTGTGGTGGCGTTCCGACTGAAGGACAATGCCGGCGGCGACGCATGGAGAAACATCTACGTGGTGCTCAACTCGCAGAAGACTCCGCAGAACGTGAAGGTGGCTGAGGGCAGCTACACCACGGTGGTGGCAAACGGCAAGGTGAACGCCGACGGTCTCGGACTCATCAGCGGCTCTACTCTTACGGTTGCTCCGCAGTCGGCATTGATAGTACACGACTAATAACATTATAATTTATGAATATCAAACACATACTACGTAAGAGGGTGATACTTCTACTCGCCCTCTTCTTTTCTTCGACTTTTGCTATGAACGCAGCACAGAAGATTGACCGCATCGAGCCTACAAACTGGTTCGTAGGCATGAAGAACCCACAGGTGCAGCTGATGGTGTACGGCAAGGACGTGCGTACGGCTGAGGTGTCGACCGACTATCCGGGCGTACGCATCGACTCGCTCGTACGTCTCGACTCGCCCAACTATCTGTTAGTTTACCTGAACGTAGGGGATGCCCAGCCGGGCACGATGAACCTGCTGTTCCGCGCCGGCAAGAGCAAGACGAGCGTGAAGTACGAGCTGAAGGCACGCGACATGAAGGGCGAAGAGCGCATGGGCTTTACCAACGCCGACGTGCTCTACATGCTCATGCCCGACCGCTTTGCGTCGAGCGGAAAGTATCTCAACGTGAAGGGGCTGAACGCTTACAGCGTGAACCGCAAGGAGCCGTCGCTGCGTCATGGCGGCGACCTCGAAGGCATACGCCAGCACCTCGACTATTTCAACGAGCTGGGCGTAACGGCTTTGTGGTTCACACCCGTGCTTGAGAACAACTCGCCCGACCACGGCAAGAGCAGTACGTATCACGGATACGCTACGACCGACTACTACCGCGTAGACCCGCGCTTCGGCACAAACGACGACTACCGACAGCTTGTTTCTGATGCGCACAAGAAGGGACTGAAGGTGGTGATGGACATGATTTTCAACCACTGCGGTTTCGAGCATCCGTGGGTGAAGGACATGCCGACAAAGGACTGGTTCAACACGCCCGAATGGCTTGCTCCTGAAAATCAGGCGAAGGCTGTGAAGACGAAGACCGTGGACGGCGACCAGATGACTAACGACAAGTATCTGCAGACAAGCTACAAGCTGACACCAGTGCTCGACCCGTATGCGTCGAAGGTAGACCTGCGCGAGACGGTGGACGGTTGGTTCGTGCCCTCAATGCCCGACCTCAACCAGCGCAACGAGCACGTGATGACCTACCTCATACAGAACTCAGAGTGGTGGATTGAGACCGTTGGCATCGACGGCATACGCATGGACACTTATCCGTATGCCGACCGTAAGGGCATGGCACACTGGATGGAGGTGCTGAACACGGAGTATCCCAACTTCAACACCGTGGGCGAGACGTGGGTGACCGAGCCGGCTTACACCGCAGCATGGCAGAAGGACTCGCCGCTGGAAGAAGTGAACTCGAACCTGAAGACTGTTATGGACTTCGCATTCTTCGACCGTCTTAACCAGGCGAAGAACGAGGAGACCGACGACTGGTGGAAGGGATTCAACCGCATATACAACTCGCTCTGCTACGACTATCTGTACGTAGACCCGTCGCACGTGATGGCGTTCATCGAGAACCACGACACCGACCGCTTCCTCGGCGAGGGTCAGGACACATTAGCACTGAAGCAGGCACTGGCTCTGCTGCTCACCGTCAACCGTATTCCGCAGCTCTACTACGGCACCGAGATACTGATGAACGGCACGAAGAGCACCACCGACGGACATGTACGCCGCGACTTCCCCGGAGGTTTCGCCGGCGACACACGCAACGCCTTCAACAAGGCAGAGCGCACGAAGGAGGAGCAGGCTATGTTCAGCTTCACAAGTCGTCTGCTCCACTGGCGACAGAACAACGAAGTGATAACGAAGGGCAAGCAGACGCAGTTCATACCGTTCAAGGGTGTGTACGTAGTGGCACGCACGCTCGGCGACAAGGCGGTGATGACGGTACTCAACGGCACATCAAAGACGGCTACAATGTCCGTAGCACGCTACGCAGAGATTATCGGCAACCGCACGGAGGCTACAAACGTGCTAACGGGCAGAAAGATTGACCTCACGAAGGACGTGAAGTTGCAGCCGAAGGGCGTACTCGTACTTAGTCTGTAACCATCCGCGTCGACCGATGCGGACATCTGCGCCGACCGATGCGGACATCTGCGCCGACCGATGCGGACATCCGCGTCGACCGATGCGGACATCTGCACCGACCGATGCGCACGTCTGCGTCGGTCGGTGCAGATTGTTTTAACCCAAGACAAGAGTCGTCACACCTTGCCCTGATTGAAACAAAATACCAAACAATAACAATAAAAACCAAACCTAACATGAACAAATTTCTAAAATCAATGGCTGCCATCGCATGTGGCGTGGGCTTTCTGCCCCTCAACGCCTCCGCACAGGGCTGGCCATCACAATACCAAGGAGTGATGCTCCAGGGCTTCTACTGGGACAGCTTCGACGCATCGCAGTGGACAAAATTGGAGAGTCAGGCTGACGAGCTGGCACCTTACTTCAAGCTCGTATGGGTGCCGCAGAGCGCATACTGCGGCGGAAAGTCGATGGGCTACAACGACCTCTACTGGTTTACAAACTACAACTCGTCGTTCGGAACAGAGCAGGAGTTGCGCTCCATGATCGGCACGTTCAAGCAGAAGGGTATCGGCACAATAGCCGATGTCGTAATCAACCACCGCGGAACCGTCAAGAACTGGTTCGACTTCCCCGAGGAGACGTACAAGGGCAAGACGTACAAGATGACCTCTACCGACGTGTGCGCAGGCGACGACAAGGGCAAGGCTGCGGAGGAGGCGAAGAAGCAGGGCGTGAGCCTCAGCGCCAACTACGACACGGGCGAGGACTGGGACGGTATGCGCGACCTCGACCACAACTCTGCCAACGTGCAGAACTGCGTGAAGGCATATCTCGACCTGCTGCTCAACGACTTAGGATACGCAGGTGTGCGCTACGACATGACAAAGGGCTATGCCGGTAAATTCACGGGCATGTACAACAAGGCAGCGAACCCAACCTACTCCGTCGGCGAATACTTCGACGGCAACAAGACGAATGTCACCAACTGGCTGAACGCTACGAAGGTGGACGGCAAGGTGATGTCGGCAGCGTTCGACTTCCCCATACGCTACTCGGTGCGCGACGCAGCGAACAACGGCAACTGGTCGAAGCTGGCGAACGGCGGACTGGCTACCGACGTGGTGTACAAGCGCTACGCCGTGACGTTCATCGAGAACCACGACACGGAGAAGCGCAGCGATGCTGCGCAGGACCCCATACGCAAGGACACACTGGCGGCTAACGCCTATCTGCTCGCCATGCCGGGCACACCGTGCGTGTTCTACAAGCACTGGACCGACTGCAAGCAGGACATAAAGAACATGATACTGGTGCGCAACATTGCCGGCATACACAACGAGAGCAACTGGTCGTGCACGGAGAACTCTGCATCGCGCTACGTCGTGACAACAACGGGGGCGAACATGAGGCTGCGCGCTGCGGTGGGCACCACAGCCAACGCATACACACCAACCGACGACGGATGGGCTTTGGCTGCCGAGGGATACCACTGGCGCTACTTCCTGCCTACATCTGCCGAGACGGTGTTCCCGTCGCTGCCGTCGGGCGAATACCATAACGCGCCGACCGTAACGCTACGCGCTATATCAGCCAACAAGAATGCCCAAATTGTCTACACGCTGGACGGCTCCAACCCAACAGCATCGGGCACAAAAGTGGCTAACGGCACCAAGGTTACGCTCCCCAACGGCAAGTACACGCTGAAGGCGGCATTGCTCGTGAACGGCAAGGTGGGCACTATCGTGACACGCACATACAACGTGCGCAAGTTTGAAGCATACACGTTCGCTGTGTATGTGAACACCGAGAACGTGGGCTGGAAGAACTGCTACTTCTGGACGTGGGGCGGCGACGACACACACGCACCGACCAACAACAAATGGCCCGGCGACAACGTGACGACACTGACGGAGAAGAACGGCAAGAAATGGTATAGCAAGCAGTTCAAGATAAACACACCGACCGACTACGTGAACTTCGTGTTCGCAAAAGAGAGTTCGGTGCAGACGGCAGACGTATCGGGCATCACAACCGACACCTACTTCGAGATACAGAACTCGAAGGACTCGCAGGGACACTATCTCGTGAAGAACGTGACAGCCGACCAGCCTACAGCTATCGTAGACATCGCTGTCAGCCACGAAGCAAACGCCACATCTGTAATGGCTATCGACGGCAGAACGGTGCGCCGCTTCAACAGCGCAGTGTCTACGACAGAAGCTATCGACGGACTCGCTTCGGGCATCTACATCGTGAACGGCAAGAAGGTTCTCGTGCGTTAAAGACCTTTACTCTCACAATAAAAGAGAAGTTCATGCGTTAATAAGAAGTTCTTACACAACAATTAAAAGAATTTCTTATACGATGACATACATCAGACATCTGCTGAAGGCGTACCCGGTATCGTGCTTCTATATCCTTATGATATTGGTATTGTGCTTCGCAACGATACCGAGTACGCCGCTCGACAACGTTACGCTCATAGATAAATGGGTACACATAGCCATGTACGCCGGCACGTGCGCCACCATCTGGCTTGAGTATCTGCGCAACCATAGCGTGAAACGCCAGCCCGTAATGCGCATCGCATCGTCTACGGACAAGCCTGCGCTCAGTTGGGCAAAGCTACTGTGCCTTGCGTGGCTCGCACCGATACTGATGAGCGGACTCATCGAGATACTGCAGGAATACTGCACGGGCGGACGACGCAGCGGCGACTGGCTCGACTTCGCAGCCAACTCTATCGGAGCGACACTCGGTGCTCTCGCAGGTATCATAATGGTTTACAGCAAGCGTTCAAGACAGTGAGACTTTCGCAAAACGAATGTCTCACTTTTCTTTTTATATATACAAGTTTTGAGTACCTTTGCACATTATTACATATAAACCAAGAAAAAACAGTATTAAGTAAATAGAAGTGAAACCAACTTTTCAACTTATTTCGATATTCGTACTCGCACTGCTCCTGTTCGTGGGCTACTCGAAGGCTCCCGACTATGTGGCTGATGCGTTGCATCTAAAACAGATTGGGCAGGACATCACGACGGCTGACGCAGACACCATGCACGTCGAGGATGCGGCAAGCGACACCATCACCGAACCGGTAGACACAGCACGACAGCGCGTGCTTATCTTCGGCGACTCGATGAGCCAACTGCTCGCTCTGCGCCTGTGCGACTACACCAACGCCAACGGACACTCGCTGACGTGCGTCACATGGAACGGATCGGGCACGCATCAGTGGGCTGCTTCCGACACGCTGCGCTTCTATATGCAGAGGGTGCGGCCTACGCATGTGTTCGTCTGCCTGGGCAGCAACGAGCTCTACTCTGCCGACATGAAGGGATGCAGAAAGCGCGCCGAGAGGATACTCGAGAAGATTGGCAACGTGCCGACAACATGGATCGGTCCGCCTAACTGGATGGAGGACAAGGGCATCAACAATATGCTGCAGAGCTTCATGGGCAAACGACGTTTCTTTATGACCAAGGGAATGGAACTCGATAGGCAGGAGGACGGACGCCACCCGACGTATGCGGCTGCAGCAAAATGGATGGATAGTATCGTGGAATGGATGAACAGCGGAAAGGCGGCGCACCCGTTCGTAATGAACAAACCGACAACTCACTCAAGAAGATACACGCAGATAATCATTCCGATGAATCCAGGAAAGGCTGCGACAACGGACAGCATAGACGTGAACACCACGGAGGAACCACTACCGAAGCCTATCAGCGAGCAAGAGGGTGAACAGAAAACAGAACTAAAGAGCGAACAGAAAGTGGAACAAAAGGACGAACCACATACCGAACCTCACCATACAGCGGTTGATAAGAACAAAGAATGTACTTCAAACAATAAGGAATGAACTATACAGACATAAACATAGAGGTGATGCTCGTGGCGTTTCTCGCTATATACACACTGGTGAAACGCGCCTCACGCACAGCGATGATGCTCTACGTCGTGGCGTTCAACCTCTACTTTGCCTATCGACTGAACGGCAGCGTGATGTGGCTGCTGCCGGCTACAGCGTGCTTCAACTATGCCTTGACGCAGGAGATGGCACTACGCGAAGGACGAACACGCAAGCTGTTGCTCGCTACCGTTGTGGTGGCTGACCTTGCGGTGCTCGCCTACTTCAAGTACGCCACGTTCATACTCAACGATGTCATCGGACTCATGCTGCGCACCAACTTCTCGTTAGGTTCGATAGTGCTGCCCGTGGGCATTTCGTTCTATACGTTCCAGGGCATCAGTCACGCTGTGGATGTCTACCGCCGCCGCTTCACGATGAACACCACGCTGCTCGAATACTTCTTCTACCTCACATTCTTCCCACTGCTCCTCGCCGGACCTATCACACGCGCCGAGAACCTTATACCGCGTCTGCGCCGCAACCGGCAGGCATCGAGCCGCATGGTGTGGAGCGGATTGTGGCTCATCATGCTCGGACTGGTGAAGAAGAACATGGTGAGCGACTACATCGGACAGTTCACCACATGGGTGTTCGATGCTCCGCAGACCTTCTCGGGCTTCGAGAACATGGCGGCACTGCTGGGCTACCCCGTGCAGATATACTTCGACTTCTCGGGCTATAGCGACATGAGTATCGGTGCAGCAGCCATACTCGGCTTCTGGCTGCCCGACAACTTCCTCTTCCCCTACCGTGCGCTTAGCCTCACCGACTTCTGGCGACGCTGGCACATATCGCTCTCTACGTGGTTCCGCGACTATCTGTACATACCACTCGGCGGCAACCGCAAGGGTACGCTGCGCATGTATGCCAACAACTTCATAACGATGCTTGTAGCCGGACTGTGGCATGGCGCATCGTGGATGTTCGTCATCTGGGGAGCACTGCACGGCTTCGGTCTGTGCGTACACAAGTTCTTCAGTCGCCAGCTGCGCATCACAATCCCCTCCACGCTGTGGGGCAACACGCTGAGCTGGCTCATCACCTACGTGTACGTCTGCTTCGCATGGTCGTTCTTCCGCTCGCAAAGTCTTACGCAGCTCGGCACGATGTACAATAAGATCACCGCCGACTTCAGCTGGGCGTATCTCTCACCCTTCGTCTACGCACGTCCTCTGTGGACAGTCTGCCTCCTCGGTGCCATGCTCACCTATCTCATCCCCGAACGCACATACACACGCCTGCAGTTGCGCTTCATAACGCTGCCTTGGCTCGCCAAGTTTCTCCTCTTCATAGTCTGCGTGCAGCTCGCCATCGAAGTGGCGCAGGAGGACGTGCAGCCATTCATCTACGGTGCCTTTTAGGAGGAGAGGGCAAGCCGCAGTCCTCTTCAACAAGAGTTTTTAGCAACATCACTAAATACATTTATTTTTAGCGAACGGCTATAAATACAAAATAGCAAAGAGCTTGTTATGATATACAACAAGCATCTTTGCTATTCTTTTATTAGAAGCAAACTAACTCTCTTGTAAATAAATGCTACTTTTCTTTTTTACCATTAAAAATCATGTTATAACCGTTATCAGTTTGGAATGTCATGGTTAGTACTCCATTAATGTACATACCATCAACTAATAAACCCGATTCTGAATTAAGCTTATAAACACCATTTGACTCAGAAACCTTAAAATTAATCTTTTCCTGATCAAAACCATATTTTTCCGAAAAAAATCTTGTAAGCATCACGGTTGTATTTGAAAGTCTTTCAAAAGCCACATAGCATGGAGCACCATCAGTATTATCACCAACCTCCCGAAGTGTACCAGTATAAGTTCCTACAATCATAGAAGCAGGATTTTTCTGATTGCTGACATTCTCATCATCGTCATCATCACTACAAGACGTAACGGTCATACTCACAAGTGCCACAAGCACTGCCATAAACATGTACTTAATCTTTTCCATTGTTTCAGTTTTTTAATTTGTTAATATTTAAATTCGTTTTTATGTTATATTATGAGTACATAACTCTAACTCTTCACAAAATTAAAAAAAATAAAACAAAAGTATTTTGAGCCCAAACGCATAATTCGTCAAACGTATCAGTTGCATCGTGAAATGCAGAAACACACTGTAAAACCTACTCACACTCCGCATCCTCCCCTTTAAGATGCGCAACAACATTACGAAGCAAACGCTTGGACACAGTAAGACTTACCGACTTGCCGTAATTGTCGACAAATGTCAGCTTCTCCTTTAGCAGATTGACATGACTGACGTTATGCAGATTAAGAAACAAACTTCTACCTACACGCATGAAAGCCACACTTGGATCGTCACACTTACATACGTATTCACAAATATCAGCGAGTCCAAATGGCAGCAATACATCGGTACCATTAATGTAGAAAACACGCGAGAAATGATCCTCTGCCTTAAAATAGGCAACAGACTCAAGGTGAACGACAAATAGTTCGTCGCGATTGTACAATGTTATGTTCATCGTATAGTCAGAAAATATTAGTGATTGTGATTAGTTCTTACTGAAGAATACAAAAAAGGCGGAACCGTTCGTGGCTTGTCCAAACTCAGGTTACCGCCAAGTGACCTCGCATACGCACAAGCACAGAACGGCTCACGCCATAGAGCGTGAACCTTCCATCTGCTTGTTCTCGGTATGCGAAAATTGGCGGTATTCGAGTTGGGAGAACAAGAGCAAAAGCTCAAATCCAAAATGTACCATCAATGAGAATTAACTCATCGCGAAAGTTTCGACCTCTAAAGATCCGTTTGTTTCTTTCTTTTACAGAACACAAAAGTAATAAAAAGTACTGATATTGACGAACATTAGATCTCCTTATTTTAAGCCCAAAACGCAAAAAGAGCATATATGCCGTGAATACTCACAAGCCATATATGCTCTTTTGTTATAAATAAAGTATTTATTTACTGTGCACCGGCAACTGTTGCGCCGTCGTAACCCCACTTATAGTAAGAAGCGCCGTGAACGAAACCTGCACCGAAAGCGGTGAAGATAACGTTGTCGCCCTTCTTCAAGTGACGCTCGTGATCCCACAATGCCAAAGGAATTGTGGCAGCACTTGTATTGCCGTAACGCTGTATGTTCACAACTACCTTCTCGAGCGGAAGATTGATGCGCTTAGCAACAGCCTCGATGATGCGGAGGTTTGCCTCGTGAGGGATAACCCAGTTGACATCTTCTGTAGTCATCTCGTTGCGCTTGAGCACTTCCTCAACGTCGTTACCCATATCGGTAACTGCATAGCGGAACACTGTGCGACCCTCCTGATAGAGGTAGTGCAAACGATGGTCCACTGTGAAGTGTGACGGCGGACAAACCGAACCGCCCGCCTTCATGTGAAGGAACGGAAGTCCGATGCCGTCGGTGCGCAAGAATGAGTTCTGTACGCCTACATTCTCCTCCTCGGTTGCCTCTACGAGCACTGCGCCTGCACCATCGCCGAACAACACGCAGGTTGCGCGGTCGGTATAGTCGACGAGCGACGACATCTTGTCGGCACCGATAACGATAATCTTCTTATAGCGTCCGCTCTCAATCATGGTAGCGGCAACGTCGAGCGAATAGAGGAATCCGCAGCATGCTGCCTCAAGGTCGAAGGCGAAAGCGTTCTTCAGTCCGAGTTTGCCAAGGACGATAGAAGCTGTTGAGGGGAACTTGTAGTCGGGGGTTGTTGTTGTGACAATGAGCGCATCGATTGTATCGGGGTCTACGCCAGTCTTCTTCAGAAGCTGCTTGGCTGCCTTGCGCGCCATGTAGCTTGTGCCGAGACCTTCCTCTGTGAGGATGTGGCGTTCCTTGATACCGACACGGGTCATAATCCACTCGTCGCTGGTGTCTACCATGCGCGACAGTTCCTCGTTGTTGAGGACATAGTCGGGCACATAGCCACCAACGCCTGTGATTACTGCGTGTATCTTACCCATTGTAATTATTCAGCAACTTCCTTTACGATAGCCACCTTACCACGATAGTAACCGCAAGTAGGGCAAACTGTGTGGTATACATAGTAAGCGCCACAGTTCGGGCATACTGCCAATGTAGGAGCTACTGCCTTATCATGAGTTCTTCTCTTAAGTGTACGTGTCTTTGACTGTCTTCTTTTAGGATGTGCCATTTTTCTTTAATCTTTAATTATTGTTTTTAATTTTTCTAATTCATTCCAGCGCGGATCTACCGCTGCCTCTTCATTCTCGCCACTACTTCGGGTAGCTGAGTGTTCTTCGAGAACCTTTATCATCGCCGCGTTACATTTTCCAGGTGTATGCACGTGCTTAGCGGGAATGTTGAGTGCTATAAATTCGTAGATGAACCATGCCACGTCGAGTACGCCTTCGCGCTCGTCGACGGTGATGAGGTCATCGTCTTCGGAATATTCTTCTCCAAACTTGACGATAAGGCGGTCGTCGCTTTCCACGTCCTGGTCCATATCGTCGAGGCAGAGGTCGCACGGAATAACGACCGAGCCTGCGGTGTGGAAGTCGAGCTCAAAATAGTTCTCCGTGCGGTGCACGTTTAACGACACACTGACAGAGCCACGCTTGATTTCGTCCTCGTCTAACGACTCGAAATAAGCGTCGCCCAGGTTGAAATTGAGCGTCGTAAGACCCTCATCCAACTCCTTTAAATCTATCTTAAGCGATTCTAAATTACACATTTGGTGTGCAAAGTTACGAATATTCTGCGAATTACACAACGGATTATCAGAAAAGTTCTATTCTAAAGGTAGTTCCAACGCCCAATTCCGACTTTTTCACGTAGATTTTGCCGTGATGATACTCTTCTACAATGCGTTTGGCGAGCGACAGGCCCAATCCCCAACCGCGTTTTTTCGTGGTGAATCCGGGCTTGAACACGTTGCCGATGTCCTTCTTGCGTATGCCTTTGCCGGTGTCTGCCACCTCGACTACGGCGCGTGCGCCTTCCTTCAGTATAGTGAGCGTGATGGTGCCGGCGCCTTCCATGGCGTCGACGGCGTTCTTGCAGAGGTTTTCTATCACCCACTCGAAGAGCGAGGCGTTGATGCGCACTATGACGTCTTCCTCGGGGAAGCGGCATATCATCTGCACCTTGCGCGATGTGCGGCGGTCCATATAGTCGACCACATGCTGCATTATCTCCTTCAGATTTGTCTCCACAGGTTCGGGCAGCGAGCCTATCTTCGAGAAGCGGTCGGCGATGAGCTGCAGACGCTTCACGTCCTTGTCCATCTCGGGTATGAGCGGGTCGTCGGGGTGGGTCTCCTTCAGTATCTCGGTCCACGCCATGAGGCTCGATATCGGCGTACCGAGCTGGTGTGCCGTCTCCTTCGAGAGTCCTACCCACACCTTGTTCTGCTCGGCGCGTTTCGACGTGAGCAGGGCGAAGATGGCTATGACAACGAATATCATCACCACACCCAATTGTATATAAGGATAAGAGGCGAGTCGGCGCAGCATTACCGAGTCGGCGTAGCAGACATTTATATAATCGTCGGAGCGAGTCACGCTATCAGCATCCTCATTAAGTGTAATGCGTATCACTTGACGCTCAAGTAACATTTCCTTACCAAGCTCCTCCACACGCTGCACAGAGTCGGCTTCTGTCTTACATGTCTTCAAGTCAATATTACGGTATGCTTGCACATCACCATTAGAATCGAGTACAATCACAGGGATTGTATTATTCCCGTTTATCACCTTCAACACTAAATTGATGTCGGTGTTCTCGTCAGCATTGTTCAGCGTACGCATCGCCTCTGCCCAAACCGCCATCTTGTTGTGCTCCTCCTTGGCGAGGTCGCGTATGAGGAGATGTGACACGACAAGTGATGCCACGGCGATAATCACCGCAGCGAGCACAAGAAATATCTTCACTCTACGTATTTGGTCAGTCCATTGCATATAACTAATAACGCAATTACGGGCAGAATATTATTGAAGAAAGAAGGATTATTGCGCTTTCAAACGCAATAATCACCAATGAACGGCTGACTCGGGCACTTCGAGCGTGAAGTTGTCTTTTGCCACGCCGTCGAAGGCGCCGGGCGATATGTTCACCACGTCTTCGGGTATCTACAGCACGCCCATCAGTCGCCAGTTGTTGGCGAAGGCTATTCTGCCGATGCTTGCCAGGAGTCGTTTAAACTCGAAGCACTGGGTAGGCATCTCGTCGTCCTCGCACATAATTTTAGATTTCCAATTGCTGGCTTTTATTCTCACTTCTTTCAGATTAAGGGCCGTGAGTGCGAACATGCTGTCGCGCATGATATGAAAGTCGTAGGCGTTGACGGTGCCTTTCACCTTGAGGTGCTTCAGCTTGGTAAGGTCTTTGTTTGCAGCAGCAATGGCTTCCTTGAGGTGTCCGGCGGTAGAGTTCACGATGACGTATTCCTTGGCTGTGGCGTCGTGACTCACTAGGTCGTTCTTCCACGGAGTGTATACGCGCTCCATAATATCATAATACCAAACAAAAGTATTAAAATATTCGTATTTGTATCATTTTCTTCAAAATAGTTTGTAAATATTCATACAATTATATAACTTTGCATCAAACTTTTTAATACTTTACAGAATAGATACATCAAAGAACATTATTATGGAACGAAAGAGAAACAATCTCCGCATAGCTGAAATCATGCAGGAGAAAGGCCTTACACTGACCGACCTCGCCAACAAGATAATCCGCACCGACAAGGACAACAATCAGCGCACAATCACGAAAGCTACAATGAGTTCGCGTATCAACGGCAATCCGTCATTGAGCAATCTTTATGAGATAGCCGACGCATTGGGCGTGAAGATAACCGAGTTGTTCCCTGAAGAAGACCAATGGCAAGAGTGTGATAAAACTCAAAAGGCTCCATCAGAATTTAAGATACAGACAGTCTGCCCTTCATGTGGCGCAAAAATCAGCGCAAGCATTAAGGCAGAGTGATAAAACGACATGTTTCATAATCTTTAATGATTATGTTACTATTTTGGTTTTTAAGCACTGCCGTCCGCGAGGATAGCAGTGCTTTTTGTTTTCCGTCCTACGGACATAGCAAAAAACACGGCAAGACTCATGTGCCTACCGTGGAAAAATGATAGTATTAGCGAAACGACGGACTATGCGTCTCTTCTCACCACCGGTTAAACCGCCGCCACCTTCAATGATGTCGCAGTCGTGATGGTACTTGCTGCCACTGATGCTCGTAACGAAAAGGAGAGTTGTACTCTTGCCATAATTTCCGTTATGCCAAAGAGTGTTGTGAAAGTTAAAACATAGGGAGTTTCCCCATGAGTGCCGAAGACTACAATGGCTCTATTCGATACCTATTGGTGTTCTATTCGATACCTATTTGCCCAAATGTTAAAAACGACATGGGTAAAGGTAAAGAAAGGCGTGTAAAACATCAAGCATGGTGAGGAATACAAACCTACGAAAGTACTAACGTATAAAAATATTAATGTATGAAGAAAATCTTTAGAATGATGCTGCTGTTGACGATGATGACGACAGCATGTGTGAGTGTGAGCAGTTGCAGCAGCGACGATACCGACGGCACGTTCAGTGAGAGGAGTGTGGAGGAATACGTCACGGGGTATAAGTGGTATCTGGACAACAACAAGCGCAGCGAGTTTCGCTTCTACCGCAACCGGCTTGTGTCGAGCATGAGCAGCGGTAAGGTAACGTCGGGGTCGTCGTGTCCGCACGATGTGCATGCTACGAGAAGAGCCAAAGCAATTAGAAAGACAGGTTTCTTATCATAAGCACTCATATTATTTGCGGTGTTAACGAATCACAAATACAAAACAATAAAATACAAGTTCACAATAGTTCACTTTTCACAAAAACAATAGTATGAGCCGATGTTTGCTTGGCTTAGTCTGATAGTATATGTGCTTGAAACGGGTATTACCACGCTGCGGTAACGGTGTTACCACACTGCGGTAATTCTGTTTGCACTTCGCCTTTGCGGAATATTTTGTAGCCGATTGCCGCCACAACGACGCTCATTATCGGCGAGATGATATTGAAGAAGCAATAGGGCAGGTAGGTGGTCGTCGCCACGCCGAGCACGGTGCTCTGCGTCATGCCGCAGGTGTTCCACGGCACAAGCACTGAGGTCACGGTCACGGCGTCCTCTGTCGTGCGGCTCAGCAGGCGGTGCTCGTAGTTCTCGCGGTCGTAAACATCGCGGAACATGTTGCCGGTGAGCAGGATGCACAGATACTGGTCGGCGATGGCTACGTTGAGCATCACGCCGGTGGTGGCTGTAGACGCCACGAGCGACGTGCGACCCTTCACCATGTGGATGAACAGTCGGGTGATGCCGCCCACCATTCCGCTTGCTGCCATCGTTCCGCCGAAACACATGGCGCAGATGATGAGCCAGATGGTGTCGGTCATGCCTGCCATACCGCGCGTAGACACGAGCTCGGTGAGCATCTGGTTCGATGTGCTCAGCGTCGTCTCGCCGTATACGCTCATCATCGCCGCCTTGAACATCGACGGGTCGATTTCTGCCAACGCCTCGCGCTGGAAAATGAGTCCGCAAGCCACAGCGAGAAGTGTCGATAAGAAAATGGTGACGATTGGCGGGGTCTTGCGCGCGATGAGCACGCCGGTGGCTACGGGCACTATGAGCAGCCACGGCGTTATGTTGAAGCGTCCGTCGAGGGCTGCCATGAACGAGGCTACCTCCTGCGTCTCCGTGGTGTCGATAGTGAGTCCTGCCACGGCGAAGATTATCAGCGCAAGGGTTATCGAGGGCACGGTGGTGAGCAGCATATAGCGTATATGACTGAACAGCTGCACGCCCAGACTGCCCGAGGCGAGGGTGGTTGTCTCGGAGAGTGGCGAGATCTTGTCGCCGAAGTAAGCGCCGGAGATTATCGCTCCTGCCACCCAACCGTCGGCAAAGCCTTGCGCTCTGCCAATTCCCATGAGCGCAATGCCGATGGTGGCGATGGTGGTCCACGACGAACCGGTCATCAGGCTGACAAGGGCGCAGATAAGGCAGGTGGACGCCAGGAACACCGACGGATGGATGATGTGCATACCATAATATATCAAGGTGGGCACCACACCGCTCACCATCCATGCGCCGCCCAAAGCTCCGATGAGCAGCAGTATTATCAGCGCACTCGACACGCTCGACACGTTCTTCGTGATAGCTTTCTCAAAACTTGACCACGGCACATTCAGATAGCCCATGCCGATGAGAACGCAGAACGCCGATACGGCTATCAATGTCACCTGCGACGCTCCTGCCAGTGAGTCGCTGCCGAACGCTCGTATCGTCGCAACGAGCATTATCACGAGCAACGCAATCGGTGTGAATGACAGCAACGCCGACGGACGCTTCTCCAAATGCGCAGTTGCTGCGTGTTTAGCGGTTACTTGTCCACTTTTTCTTCCTTCCTTGTGATTCTCCATTGTATTCATCCTGAAACATTACGTATATTTATACATCCCATTCACTATTATCACATACAAAGTTACTGCGTTTTCTGCATATATACAACATTTTGCACTATAAAAGCGTATATAATTACAATAAAGAATAAACTAATGAATAAAATATTGTATAGATATACAACAAAATTAGATCTTGCGTACTCAATATATACACTCAATACCATGGGCGCTATCCTGGGCTATGTGATGTTGGGCTTTCAGCTCGCATTAATTGAGTTTTAACACACCCTCCCCTGAAGGATGCCGTAGCCACCTACGATTAGTTTTGTAAAATTAAGAAATAAACACGAAACTAAATAATATGGATACAAAAAAAGGTCTCCAAAGTCGTTTGACTCTGAAGACCTAAAGTAAAGAAGGCAGCCACCTACTCTCCCGCATTGCATTGCAGTACCATCGGCGC
>OOBT01000335.1_pt1 | contig 30908 bp, 27 predicted proteins | sample 1671551 | NCBI WGS metagenome assembly OOBT01 (sample SAMN06348168, study PRJEB24527) | human gut metagenome | reverse complement strand
ACTATATTTCAATAATTTCAAAGAACTATTTATCCACTTTTACGGGACAGTAGTGTGGAAGATTAAAAGATTATCTAAGAGTTCGGCCAAATGATGAAACAATATCAGGATTTTATGATTTCCTTGTAGAATTTTGGAGCGCATTTTATACTTGCTTTACAGAAATTGAAAATTATATAGAAGACACGTCACTTAATGCTGCAGAGCAATATAGAGATCCAAATGATGGTGGTAATATATTTTTTAGACCGATCTCACTCTATCCATTCATTTCTGCAATAGCAACGCTTGCAATGAGAGGCCCAGAACATGGTATTATTAGGGTTATGGAACAATTTAGAAATATTGATAGGACTGTATCTTCAGAACCTTGGAATAGAGTAATTTGGAATCCAATAACTCATAAAATGGTTATGAGAAATCAGTCTTTGGTGAAATATCTATTTATGCATATGTATAATCATGATATATTAACAAATAAAGAGAAAGTTGCCATAAAAACAAAATATGCAGCAGTACATAATATATCAATGGAGGATGCAATAACAAGATTAAATAACATATCTATACATAATGCTTAAGACAGATATCATATGGCCTGAACATCGGCGTTATAAGTCGCGTACAGAGTGGGAACCAATAGGCTTCTTCTCTGATTGTCTATGTAACGCAACGCATTTTGACCTTATGCTTGGATTCTTTTCTTCGTCGGCAATAAGCGTACTCGCAAATGGGTTTGCTGTATTCCTTTATAATGGGGGCAAAATGCGGCTCATTGTCAATGATATTTTGACAGATGAAGATAAAAACGCCATTGCAGCAGGAACCGGTGATATTGAAATGCCATTTTTTGACATATTTGATATTCAAAAGATTAAAAACACATTATCAGAAAGGGATCGACATTTTTTTGATTGTTTAGCTTGGCTTATACGTCATAACCGCTTTGAAGTTAAAATCATTGCTCCTAAAAGCGGTATAGGGATTTCTCATACTAAATCTGGCATTTTCTACGATGGTATTAACAAAGTTGGATTTGATGGTTCGTGTAATTTCTCACGAACAGCACTCGTAGATAATATCGAAAGCTTGACTGTCTCATGTGATTGGGATGGGAATATTGAGGTTGCGAAGGTTGAAGCGATTAGAAAAGATTTTGAAAACGTATTCCAAGAAAAGGATGACAATGTTGTTTATTTATCAATAGATAAGGTTAAAACTAGAATTACAGATAGCTTTCCTGATAAGTCAATGTCGGAATTGCTTGAAGCGGAATACAATATATTAAGAAACCATCGTCAGCAGAGTATTTCCAAACACATAATCAAAGCATTGGATAATTCCAAAGAGCGTTTGGAGGTCATTCTGGATAAGCTCAAAGAGATTGAATATAGGGTTGCTGTTATACGGAGCAATGAACCGCAATTCCCATATACATCTGGTCCAAGAGATTATCAAATTCAGGCTTTTGAGAATTGGAAAGCCAACAAACAGAAAGGCCTGTTTGCAATGGCAACAGGTACTGGTAAAACTATTACCTCATTAAACTGCCTACTTGAAATTTATAAAAGATTAGGTTATTATAAAGCCCTTATACTGGTTCCAACAATCACCCTTGTAGACCAATGGGAAAAAGAGTGTGCAAAATTTAACTTTACCAATGTAATTAAAGTCTGCTCTAAATATAGTGGATGGCAAACCTCATTGGCAAATATAAGGATGTTGGAGCTCTCAAATCCAGACAATAAGCAATCTTATGTGATAATTTCCACATATGCATCCTTTATTCGACCGGCTAATTTCATAGAATTAAATCAGTTCCCGAAGAACAAATTATTGTTCATAGCTGATGAAGCCCATAATATGGGAGCTGGACTCATTGCTAAACGTCTTAACGATATAAAGTATTCACGAAGAATTGGTTTGTCTGCAACTCCAGAACGTCAGTTTGATGAAGAAGGTAATGCTCGCTTAATGGATTTCTTTGGTTGCAATGGAATATATACTTTCGAATACTCAATGGCGGAGGCTATTAGGAATAAAGCATTGTGCAAATATTATTACTATCCACATTTAGTTGAACTTACAAATGAGGAGATGATTCAATACATTGAATTGTCGAAGAAGATTGCAAAAATAATCAATCGAGAAGATGATGATAGCCGCGAGATATTAAAACGGCTTTTGCTTAAACGGAAGCAGATTATACATAAAGCAGAAAATAAAAAGAGCATATTTGAAGATATTTTAAAAGAACATCGAGAGAAAACAGGTTCATTAAAATATACGTTAGTATACGTCCCGGAAGGGAATCAACCCGATGATCAAGGTGCAGATGTCTTTGATACGATTGAACGAATCAAAGATGACGAAGACACCATTCATCTGATTAACGAATATACCCGAATCGTAAGAGATGTTGATTCGCATATTGTTGTACGTCAATTTACCTCAGAATCCACCGACCGTGATGCAATATTGGCTGATTTTGCAAAAGGAAATATCGATGTATTAACTTCCATGAAATGTTTGGATGAAGGTGTTGACGTTCCGCGAAGCGAGTTTGCAATCTTCTGTGCAAGTACTGGAAATCCCAGACAATTTATTCAACGTCGGGGGCGTGTACTGCGAACACATAACGACAAACGGTTTGCTATTATTCACGATTTAGTAGTGATTCCACAGATAAACTTTGATCCAGATTGCTATGAGTTGGAGAAGAGTTTAGTTTCATCTGAAATAAACCGTGTTCGAGATTTTGCGTTGCTTTCTGAAAATTGTAATGACACATTGGATGCATTAGATGATGTATTAAACCAATATCAGATTTCAATATTTAACTAATATCATTATGGCTACTCATTATACAAATGGAGACAGAATACTGCAAGCAGTATTGGCCGATCCCAAACTGGCCGAGTTAGGAGAGTATATACCAACTGGAGACGAGACTATTGTGGATGCTCTCAATTCAGAAAATACCACAATACGAGCTGTTGCGATGATTATTGATGGCAATGAAAATCAATATACTCAAAAGGAAATATACACTCAGGTGTCTAACTTCTTGATTTCGAATATATGAAACTAAATAAGATTATTATTAAGAATTTCCGCAGTTATTACGGTGAAAATTGTTTTGAGTTATCAGACGGTCTTACTCTAGTTATTGGTGATAACGGCGATGGCAAAACCACTTTCTTTGAAGCTCTTGAATGGTTGTTTGACACCAGCAAAGACAATAAAAGTGAAAGCAATATTTCTGAAATGCGTAAAGCGGAAATAGGGCTGGGTGATTGTGATGAGGTTTCTGTCACGATGACCTTTGAACATGGAGGAGAAAAAGAAATTTGTAAAAAATTCATTTTTGAAAAAACACCCGATAACCTCCTAAAAACAAGAGATTTTTCTTTCGTTGGCTATGAGATAGTTGGTTCGGAAAGACATAATCGAGATGGAAAGATATTATTGGAATCATGTTTTGATACAGTTATTCGTCGTTATTGCCTTTTTAAAGGAGAACGGGAATTAAATGTGTTCGATAATAATACGGCACTCAAAACACTTGTTGATACATTCTCTGGAATCAAGCAATTCGATAATCTTGTTGAGGTGACCTCATATTTTGAGCAACAGTCTGACAATTTAGTTACTAAAGAATTAAGAAAAGACAAAAAACAAGAGGCAATTATTAAACAGCTTGAATTTGATTTGGGTAAAGTGCAGTCAGAGATTTCTGATGTGCGACATGATATTAGTACAAAAGAGAAAGCTGTATCAGACTATGAAACTCGTTTGAAAATATTGGAGGAGAACCAAGATGCTTGTGAGAACCTACAAGATATAAATGCCCGAATTGAACAGAAAAAAAATGAGCAACGTAGACTACTGGGCTATATTAATTTGGATTATAATGCTATGTTGCTTGATGATATGTGGATTCTTCGTGCATATCCTTCTGTTTTAAGTGAATATCAGAAAAAAGTATCGGCTCTTAGCAGAGAGAAACGTAAATTGCAGAAGGCAGAAGATGAACGTATAGCCATTGAGAAAGGGAAGTTAGAAGCGATTAAAGAGATTCAAAAACTAGCCAATAATGCGACTCCTCTCCCATGGAATCTCCCTGATAAAGAAACGATGCAGGAGATGATTGATGATGAGATATGCAAAGTTTGTGGTCGTCCAGCAGAAAAAGGGAGTGAGGCCTATAACTTTATGGTCAACAAACTTAATGAATATCTGGAGCATATTCGTAAAGAATCGAAATCTGCGCAACAACAAGAAGCCCCGATAAAACCACTTTTTGAAAACACATATATAAATGAACTCCATACTCGGAGTATTCAATTAAGTGGTGATACTGAACAAGAATTATCTAAGTTAGCAACTGTTATTGCCGACAGACTATCTTTTGTACAAACCAGAAAGCAGGACTTGGAGAAAGTAAATAAAGACTTGACGGAGGCTGAGGACTCAAAAATGCAGCTGCTTATTCAAACTCCTGATTTAACAGAGGAAATGCTTATCAAAAACTTTAAGGATTTCAAAGGGCTATCTGACAGTAGTAAAAGAGCGTCATTAGACCTTCAAGACCTTAAACGCAGACTTGAAGAACTCGAGATGCAGAAACAAGAGTTAAAAGATAAGCAGAATCAAATAGTTCCGTCTAATGGAATTGTAAGAGTCTATCAGAAGGTCCATATTACGTTTGAGCGAATAATGAAGGCATTTGAGGCGGCAAAGGATAGAAATGTAGAAGAATTTATTAGGACCCTCGAAGAACAGGCTAATATATATCTAAAAAAACTTAACGCAGATGATTTCCGTGGTGTTATTAAAATAAAGAGAACAGCTGACGGATCTGCTAAAATAAATCTTTATAGCTCAAATGATACTATAATAGCTAATCCGGGTGGCGCACAAAAAACGACAATGTATATGTCTGTTCTTTTTGCCATTTCTAATATCACTACGCTAAAGAGAGATGAAGATTATCCTTTGATTTTCGACGCTCCGACATCTTCGTTCGGAGATTTCAAAGAGGATATTTTCTATAATATAATTGATGATATTGATAAACAATGCATTATATTTACAAAAGACCTGTTGAAATTTGATCGAGAAACACAGACTCGTAAGTTGGATTTTGATAAGATAAATCAACTATCATGTTCTGTATATCGCATTCAGAAAGCTTCTGGTTACGATGAAGAAGATTTGTCGACAATTCAAACATTAACTGAAAAAATTAAACAAAGCTATGGCAGAGAAACTATATGATGTGTGGGCAAGACGTAATCCTAACTGGGAGAAACGTTATGAGAAATCTATAATCAAAAATTTCAGCGATTATGGGAAAGGCGTTACTAATCTGGGGGATGCCAAAGGAAAGTTGTTTGGTGCAGGTTATGAGATTTTCATTATAGCATTCTTTATTGGACTATATTATGATCAAAGACGAAAACTCATTGATGACAGTACAAAAATCAAATCTTTGGGACAGCCGATTCAATATTGGGGTAATATAGATTCCGTAAAAGGTCGTAAAGCTTATCCCAAATTAAGGGAGTTTATTTTTACAGCACTGGTCGCTAAAACCGATTTTGATTTCATAGCTCTTGATAAAGGTTTAGTAACACCTCGTAAAGCGGTTGATGCTTTAATGCAGACAATGGAAGAGTATGCCAACTGGGGATTCCATTTTATGGAAGATAAATTGATTGATAATCCGAATTACTTTTATAGAGAAACGGCTTTTCTTGAAGTATTTTTAACTTTTGATGCAAGTACAACTGACTCAGCTGATGATGAACCGGAGTCGTTAGATTAGAATGTAATGTGTAAACTGGAGAATACTTTCGGAAGATACATCTGTAGTTTTTATAATATTAGAATTTTGCAAAATATTAGTAATTGTGAAGGCTAAGACATAAGTATATGCCCAAAGATATTCAATTCATATTATACAATTTACCAGAAAAGGAAGGCAAGGTACAGGTAATCATCAGGGATGAAACCCTTTGGTGTACCCAAAAGGCGATGGCTCAACTTTTTGGTGTGGATATGACTGTCGTTTCCAAGCATCTCAAAAATATATTTGAGTCAGCTGAGTTACAGCAGGATTCAGTATGTGCAAAATTTGCACATACTGCCGAGGATGGCAAGATATATAACACACAATTTTATAATCTTGATGCTGTTATCTCGGTTGGTTATCGTGTAAATTCACTACAAGCTACTCGTTTCCGTCAATGGACTACGAAAATCCTGAATGAATACATTAAAAAAGGGTTTGTTCTTAATGATGACCGTTTGAAGCAAGGTGAAACGGTGTTTGGGCAGGATTATTTTCAGGAGTTGCTTGAACGGATACGTTCCATCCGTGCCAGTGAGCGTAGGATATGGCAGAAGATTACGGATATATATGCTGAGTGTAGCATTGACTATGACAAAGACTCGCCAACTACACACGATTTCTATGCGATGATTCAGAATCGGTTTCATTATGCAATTACAGGGCAGACGGCAGCCGAAATTGTGTATCACAATGCGGATCATACCAAAGAGCATATGGGTTTGACTACTTGGAAGAACTCTCCCAATGGACGTATCTTAAAATCGGATGTTACTGTTGCAAAGAACTATCTGCCAGAGAAAAAGATAAAGGAATTGGAACTTGCTGTATCAGCATTCTTCGAATATATTGAAAACCTTATTAGACGTCGGAACACTTTCAGTATGGAGCAATTCTCTGAAAGTGTAGCTAAGTTCCTCTCATTTATGGATTATCAGATTTTGCCAGATAAAGGACGTATTTCTGCTGTTCAGGCAAAAGCCAAGGCGGAACAGGAATATGATATTTTTAATCTTACTCAACCGATTGATTCTGATTTTGATAAGCAAATCAGAGGGGTGTTAGAGCAAGGGGAGTAAAAGTTAGTTTTTGACACAATACAGAATAAAGTCTCAACCGATAGCAATCCCTATCCGATTGAGACTTTTCGTTTATTTGACTCTATCCGAAAACTTCTGTATAACTACAGCTATAACAATCCCCAAAACAGCCATAAGAATACAACCAATAACAGCCTTCCAAATCAATCCGGAATGCAAAATCTCTGCATTAGTCACTATCATGCACACGAAAAAAGAAGACAGAGCGACTACAATGATAATCAAAATGTAGAATGCGGTAGCCGGGATATGGATAGCATTGTCGGCTTTCTTTATTCTCCGCTCGGCTTCCTTGCATTTGCTTTCAATCTGACCAAGAAAATTGCAGAGAAGTGTTGCTCCAAATTCAACTGCCAACTTCTGCATTTCTTCAGAAATGATAGGTTTGCACTCTCGTATAGAGCCGGACAGATTTTCAACTTCTGTTCTCAGCTTATATACATTGTCATTCAGGCTGGCAAGTTCCTTGGCATTTATATCGAGTAGCCGTTTTCCTTCTTCCAGATATTCATTTTTTGGAGTGATTTTTATGGATTCCACTTCACTCATTTCTGCGGAAAAATCGAATTTCTTTTTCATGTTTGGCTTCATAGGCTTATCGTTTTAGTCCTGTTTTCGGTTTCTTCCCTAACGAACGACTGGCAGCATGGGCGCATCTGCGTGCCCATTGTAAGTCGTCTTCGTCCTTGTCTCTCCACGGGAGATCGCTTTGTGAACCTCCGCCACCTCCACCGGTTGTTACATTGGAGGTATCTATCAGTCCGACAAATATAGCTACAGCCATATCGGTAAGTTCCTGACAGTTGGCAATAAACCTGTAATCAAATTCGTCATTGAAACAGTCAAGTACTTTTTCCGGGATATAGAATTTGTAATCCTTACCTTCATGACTGAGGGCATAGGAAATCATATCCTGACTATATGTGAGATATTGGGTATAGTCAATAGGGGCAACCTTATGTATCGCTGCCTGTTGAACGGTTGGGGGAGTATTATTGCTAATGACGGTAGCTGGCTGATGGTGCAGTTTCTTCCATGTCGCAGGAAGTTTCGAGACCATCAGGTTCCTGCCGATTCCCAATTCGGAAGCTTTGTATTTGGTGTTCCCATTCATGAGGGCATAACCACGAAGAATACCTTTCTTGTCCTCCCTTTCATGGACGGTATAACCTTTCTGTATAAGAGCATTCTTGTATTCATCCCATGACCATGATGACATTGCTTTCAATACATTCATGCAGTCTCGGTTCACTTGTGGAATGTTTCGATTTCTGATTTGTGCCGCAGTTGTCCAGCCTCGTTTCTTTGCCACTCGCTCGGCAGCACGTTGCGCACGAAGATGAATGTTGTGGTCGTTGTTGATATTACCGTTCTCATCCAAACGGCAAACCGCAGCATGAAGATGGGGAACTTCGCCTTTAGATTCCATATGAAGCCAAACTGAGTATTTGCTGCCCGCCAAATTGGTTGGACAGGAACGGAGTTTCCCATCCTTGCCGGTAATCACTTGTTTGTCAAACTCCTCTGCGAATTCCTGCCAAAGTTTTTGCCAATCTTCGATGTCATAGAATTGGGTATGTTCGGGAGACGGGCTCAACTCGATTCTGATAACGGAATTCTTTATTGGCCGATGTTGGGATAGGGTCAACTGCATGGAGTTCCATATCCCTATAGCGTCCGGTTCTGATGGCAACAGATTGTCCAATACCCGATAAATTTTCTCCGGATGTTTTTTATGCTGTGATTCGCCGGTAATGTAACGAAGGTCGTTTATTCCGTGCGATATGGCTTTGGCTTTTGCTATCATTCTTCTTCGGATTTAGGGTTGGACGGAATTTTGTTCTTCTCTTTTACAGCATTCAGGAACTGGCAGACACTTTCGGCCACATTGCCAAGTTCCTTCAGCCAGTCGACCATGAACGGAATCTGATTGAACATTACCATGCGTTGTTTTGTGGACATTCCGTGTAGGGCGGAGGTATACTTTACGAGGTCTGACCGACAATCATCCAGATTCTGCAACAGTGTTGCTTCTTCTTTCGTGAGCCTTGCTTTGGGCTTGAAGTTATAGGCACACGACAATAGGTAATCGCTTACGGTCATACCGCATTTTGCAGCCAGTGATTTAATATGCTCCTTCTGAGTAGGAGTGACTTTTGCCCCGATGAAGACGTTTCTTGTCTCTTTCGAGGAGTCCGATGTATTGTTAATATCTTCTTTCATTTGAATCGTTTTATAATGGTTGAATAGGTGCGAGCTTGCGAGTACCGCACCGGCGAGGGAACTGAGCAGGCGAGAGTGCCAATGTACAACCGTAACGCAGTGAGGTTATACCTTGGCATATCTCGCAACAGTTACCTGTTGATGCTTTCCTGACACGCTATATAGGATGCGTATAGTGAACTGGCACTCAGATAGGAAACATAGGATGATATGAGCCTCTAAAAGAGGGGAGAATATGAATATCTCACATGATGTCTTCCTGCCGACTTTGCTTTATTCTTATATATACGCCCCGCCAATAAAGTAAAGTTGAACTCAGTAATGATATTCTGGATTGATTTGATACTCTTTTCCCACTTTTATTACCATTCGTTTGTTTCTTAGAAATTTGGAAACTTTGACCGCTTTGTTATAACCAAGTTTTACACCCTGCAATTTGTACCCCTCTTTCAGTTGTTCCAGATAATCATTGTAGTTGCCGATGTTGCCATTGGCAAAAGTGGCATCCAATGCCGCACGATGTACATTCTCAGAAATCTCCTTATCCGGATCAAACAGTTCTTTGGACGGTCGCCCGATTTTCTTCTCTTTGGATAGATAAGGCTCTACCAGTTCGGGGAGAGTTTCCTCGTTTATGCGGAAAGCGAAAGGTTCGAACTCACGGTCACGGATATGCACGGCTTCGACTACGCTTATGCTCTTGTCCTCTTTATCCACTTCGACCTGCATGATGGTTTCCGCTTTATTGTTTAGTTCCGTGCCGATGTGACCACGGGCATGTTCATCATTCTTGTTCTGATGCAAGACGGTATGGATATGGATTTGCCTGTCATCCGTCCACTGCATGAATTTGGAGATGATGTCGGTGGATTCGCTGGAGGAGTTGATGTCGTAAAGGAAATCACGAATGCCATCTATGATGACCAATCCCAAATCCGGTATTATGCCAATGGCCTGTTCGACTATCGCCAGACGTAGTTTAGGGGAAAACTTGCGCAGAGCCAGCATAATCAGATTATCCGGATTCTTGTATTCCGGCAAGTCGGCCAAACGTAAGATGCGCTTCAATACCTGCTGGCAATGATACCGCCCCTGCTCTGTGTCTATGTATAGAATCTTCCGCTTATTTTCGGGAAATGTAGACCGATAATGAAGAACGGTGCTGCCACTCAATGCCGATGCGACAATGGCTGAAACGTTGAAAGTTTTCTTGCTTTTGGCTTTCCCGATGGAAGCACTGAAGTTTCCCAATGTTCCGATAACAGTATCGTCCACCATCAGAACCACCGGGGAGTGTTCGTATGTACTTGTTACGTTTATTGTAGACTCCGCCATGTAAGCGGCCAATTCTTCCGGAGAAAGAATAATAGTGTCTGTCTTTTCCATCGCTACCAGTTTTTAGGGTTCGGTTTACGGCGATGGGAGGCGAGCAAGGACTCATTCTCGTCCTCGAAGCTTTGCGGAGCCGGATTCTTCCGGGAAGATTCCAGCCATCTATCCAGTTCGTCACGATAGATGTAGAGATGCTTTCCTTGTTTGATAACTGGAATATCGTCCTTCTTGACCTTATAATAGAAGGTCGATAACGGCATTTTAAGATAGGCGCATGCTTCCTGTACGGTCATAGGGACATGCGTGTTCTCTTTGGCTTCATACTGCTTGGATAGTTTTTCTGTCAGCAGATTTTCCATACTTGCAATCCGATTGCACAATTCGCCTACCACTGTCGGCAGGTCGTTGAATGTCAGTTGGTCTTTTCCCATATTATGATTCTTTTGATCGTTTAACATGTTGCGAACCAACTCAATGAAACCTTGCAGAACAATACAGACCAGATTAATTATTTCGTCTGCATACATTTTTTATTGTGAATCATCATAGGCTATATCTAAATGGAAACGATAATCGCCCTTATCGGGTACATCAATCGGAATCTGGCTTGGAACATTATCCCGTAAATTAAGTCTGAGATATTCAAGAGTCGCCTTTTCAAGTTCGTATGGAAATGAAGCCTTGATAAAAACGGCTCTTTTTGCCAATGATACCCCCAAACGTTCACCTACATTCCATGCGAGATGGCGAAGTCCCGGTGACCTCAGCGGATTGTCTATATTGGAACGAATCGGCTTATACAAATTGGGTTGGTCGCAAGCCATGTACTCAATGTTGGAAATAAGGATGGCGATAGCCTCTTTAGCAAGATATGGGGCTGTTTTGATGGTTATATATTCCCGAATAGCATTCATTATTTCCGCTTGCTTTTCAATTTCTCTCTTTTTAAGTTTTTCCAATATGACATCATATTTAGCCAAATGAGAATCTTCGGGACAATCGGGATTGCCTGAATCCTGATTTGATTGTTGAGACGGAGTACACTCCTGTTCTGGAGAATCCATTGGTTGTTCGATGGGCAATGCTTCAGTTACATCATTAATCTCTATGATATTCTCTGACTCTGCCGTATGGGAGATCTGTTCGCCAAAAGAGAAGCAGATGGGATTCTTTATCAACCATCTATAAAAAAACTTGTGCAAGAGTCCGCACAATAAGATGGCTATTACAAGTCCTATTATAACAGGAGTCGCTACGCGCATGATACTTATGTCATGGCAAAGGAAAAGATAAGTATCTATGGCCGCATAAATGATAACGGATAGTGCGAGGATAAAACTTATCTTTTTAGTCTGAGTCTGTTTTTTATTCGTCATGGTCCGCAAGTATTTGGAATCGTTTCGCGCTAAAGATATAGTCGATATTCCAGATAGTTGCAATAAAGAGATTGATAGTTACCACGTATCATGCTAAATATCATGGTCAGAATATGATTTTTTACCTGAAATCATATTCTGACCGTAAAAATCGAGGACAAAACGGCTGTCAGTCTTGCCGTGTCAAGGTGATTTTCTTGCTGGCTTCCCGTTTGTTGGCATCAACTACTTTGATATACCGTTGGGTTGTGGTAATACTTTTGTGAGCCATAATGCTCTGTATGGTTCGGATGTCCGTTCCTGCAGCAGCTTGCAGTGTGGCAAACGTTCTACGGTATGAGTGGAATGTGATATTCTTGGTAATTCCGGCAGAACGAATCCACTCTTTCATCGGTATTTGTGTCCAGTTGCGCATCAGCCCCTTGAATACCAAACCTTTCTTTTCGGAACTGTAGCCTATCAGTTCCAAGGCTTCCTCGCTGATAGGGATGATGTCTTCTGCCTTGTTCTTCTGCGTAATGATATGTACGCATTTCCCACCGGCAGAATAGTCCACAATGTCTTCCCAACACAAAGCGAGAATATCGCTGATACGCAGACTGGTCATACAAGAGAATAGAGAAGCTGTTTTTAGAATAGGTTTTTTACAAGGTGTTTCAGCCAACTTGTATAATTCTTCTACAGACAGATATTCCTTGACAACATCCTCCGTCTCAATCTTATCCAGAAAATCATTGACATTGGTCTTTATCATTCCATTGCGATAGAGGATTTTCAGGAATCCTCTAAAGGTAGACCAATATCCTGATGCGGAGTTTCGTGTGATACGTCCGTTGCGTCTTAGTTTCTTGGCACTTAGCAGGTATTCCCGAAACTTGTTACATAGGTCAATGTCAATCTCCTCAAAGGTACATTTGCCATGTACGAAGTTACTGAAATGCAGATAGACAAACTCCCATTTTTGGTCATGCTTACGGAGCTGTTTGCGATAATACTCCAGAAAGTCTGCCTTGAGCTTATACTTGTCAAAGAAGTCATACCGTTCATTGACAACCGATTCAAACCTGCGGCAACGGATGGCTTCGGCTTTCTCGGTCATTACCTCGTTGAAATTCTGTTCACGTTTGTTCCTCGGATTGGCATAGATATAAATACCAAGCGATTCATGACGGATAACTTTCATTGTCTCTTTGTCTCGATACCCCGGATAATAATCCAGATAGAAAGACATCATCCTGCCTTTTAGTGGACGTGTCCTTAATGTTACTGTTTTACATTCATGCATACTGATATATTTTTATGGTTGATACTAATTTTTCGGCAAATCTCTGTAATGTAACCATGCAGATAACCCTCAGCGGAGATTAATTTTGGAATAATTTACGGATAGTCATAAATTAGACTATTTGCGGACACCCATCACCCGGTCAAACTCCACTTTCAGGAATCTGACAAAACGTCCGTTCTTCTCTCGGTTGATTTGATGGAATTGCAGAATACCATAAACCGAGTCACGACTGAGCTTGAATTTTTCCATAGCCTCCTTGACGGTATAGTATTCAGCTTTACTTTCCTGTTCCGAAGTTTTTGATAGGTCAAAGTGGAGTTTGGAGTAGTAGATTTGTCCGTGTTCTTTCTTGGAGGGGATATTGTTCCGATACACCTGCGAACGGATGGCGACACGTGTCATGCCGTACTTCTCCTGAATTTCTTCGGGCGTGTACCATTCGGTCAGGTCAGAATCCACCTCGTATTTGGCAAAGGCGGCATCTATATGTTTCTTGCTGTAATAGTTGAATTGACGGATGCGTACTTTCGGGATTTTATGCTGCCGTGTATAAGTCCACACCCATTTGGCATTGACCTTATATTTCTCGGCAATCTCTTCGGCGGTGTAATACTCGGTGATGTCGAAATCACTTTTAGCCACCAATCGTTCGTAAGGTTTGCTTTTGAGCATCAGTTCTATGTCGACACGTCTTACCAGAGCCATTCTTCCGCTGAGTCGGGATGCCCTCAGTTTATCCTCTTTGACCAACTTATAAATGTACTGACGACTCACGCCCATCAATCGGGCAGCCTGCGAGAACGTGAAATACTCCTGCTTCTCCAGACTGGAGCGTAACTCCTGCATTTCTTGAATATGGCGCAGTTCCATTTTGCGCTCCTTGATACGATGTTTGTAACCTCGCTTTGAACATTGAGGACTACAATAACAAGTCGTTGTTTTCTGTGCGATGAACGGTTTTCCACACCATTGACAAATTCTCTTTACTTCCATATTTTCGTTCTATTTTCTGCCATTTTACATGAATTTTAATTTCCCTTTTTGTCCACACATGTAAACCATTGTCAACACACGTCAACTAATGCGTCACTGTGACATTCGGGCTAACCGTGAACTTCTGTCACGGTAGAAATATGATAGAAAAATATGGATAAAAACCGTTACTTCCAAATACGGACAGGAAAGTGTTAAAACAGAAAAGTCGCTGAAATACAGCGACTTTATTCTAAATGATTATGGCTGCTTATGGCTGTTTCTAAGTTCCTACTTGCCGATGCAGAATTTCGAGAATATTTGGCTGAGAATATCGTCGTTGGTGATTTCGCCTGTGATGGTGCCCAGGTGGTGGATGACCTGGCGGATGTCTTCGCTTAAGAGGTCGGCCGAACGATCGTCATCGAGGGCCGTGAGGGCTCGGTGCAGGGCGTCGAGGGCTTGGCGCAGGGCCTCCAGATGGCGGCTGTTCGAGATGACGGGATCGCCGTCGTAGATGCTTCCGGTGTCGAAAGTCGCGCGGAGTCTGGCAAGGAGCCGTTCGATTCCTTCGCCGGTTTTTGCCGAGATGAAAAGAGTGTCGGGGTTTGCCGACGATACTCTATATTCGATCCCGCAGCCGGAGGATACCTTCGATTCGGTGATACGTGCATCCGGGCTGTCGCATTTATTGACGATGAGCAAGCGAGTCTGTTCGGACGTAATCTGTATGGCGGGAGGTATCGGGCAGGTCGCATCGACGACCTGAAGTACGATTTGTGCGCGGCGGATCATCTCCTGCGTGCGGTCGATGCCCATCTGTTCCAGGCGGTCGGCGGTATCGTGCAGCCCGGCGGTGTCGATGAAGCGGAACAGAACGCCGTCAATATTGAGCGTCTCTTCGATCGTGTCGCGTGTGGTGCCTGCGATGTCGGATACCAGGGCCCGCTCTTCGCCCAGCAGACGGTTCAGAAGGGTGCTTTTGCCGACGTTGGGTTCTCCGACAATAGCGACAGCCACCCCTTTTTTGATGGTGTTGCCGAGTCTGAACGAGTCCGTCAGGCGGGTGATTTCGCTTTCGATGCGGTGCATCATCTCCCGCAGGCGTGCACGGTCGGCGAATTGAACGTCTTCTTCCGAAAAGTCGAGTTCGAGTTCGAGGAGCGAGGCCAGTTGCAGCAGTTCGTCGCGCAACGCACCCAGTGCCGCCGAATATCCGCCCCGCATCTGGGTCGAGGCCATGGCGTGCGAAGCCCGGGAATCGGAGGCGATCAGATCGGCGACGGCTTCGGCCTGCGCGAGGTCCATCCGGCCTGCGAGGAAGGCCCGAATGGTAAATTCGCCCGGTTGCGCCATACGAGCGCCGGAGCGAAGCAGGAGTGCGATGATTTCGGAGACGATGTAGGGCGATCCGTGACACGATAGCTCGACGGCATCTTCGCCCGTGTAGGAGTGCGGTGCACGATAGATGGCCGCGACTACGTCGTCGATCGTTCTGTCCCCGTCTATGACTTCGCCGTAGTGCAGGGTGTGCCCGGCGGCTTCGGCCAGCGGTTTGCGCCCCCGAAAGATGCGGTCGCAGCAGGCGATGGCTTCGGGACCGCTCAATCGGATGACGGCGATGGCTCCGCCCGAAGCGGTGGCGGGAGCGACGATGGTATCGGTCGATGTGTTCATCGGACGAAGATTATCGGCGGATCGGGATCCTGAGCCGTTGGCCTTCCCGCAGCTTGTTGGCGTTTTTCAGCTTGTTCAGCTTCATGATTTGTGCCGTAGTGGTTCTGTAACGGCGGGCGATCGCACCCAGCGTATCGCCTCGCTTGACCGTGTAGGTGGTGTATGCGGGGGTGGCGTCCGCGAGTTTTTTCTTTTCGATGTTGGCCGGATTGATGTACTCTTTCAGATAGGTGGAGTCCTTCCGGTGGATCTCTTTTTCGTTGGTAATGTACTGACAGAGGTAGTGCTGGGGGAGTACCAGCGTATAGCTTTTGATCGTAGCCGGGATGATGTCCATTTTGTATTGCGGATTGAGTGTCCGCAAAGTTTCGATCGGAATGTCGAGTGTCGAGGCCACTTGTCCCAGGTGGAGCAGGCGGGTCACGCGGATCGTATCGGTCGCCAGCGGCATGGGCGGGTTTTCGCTCTGGATACCGTGCTGCTGGTGGTAGGCATAGGCATAGGAGGCTCCGACGAAGGCCGGTACATACCCGCGAGTTTCGCGGGGCAGGTATTCGTAGATGTCCCAGAAGGTCGTCCCTCCGCCGGCGCGGGCCAGGGCTTTGTTTACGTTGCCCGGACCGCAGTTGTAGGCGGCGATGGCGAGTGTCCAGTCGTGGTAGATGCTGTAAAGGTCCTTCAGATAACGGCAGGCGGCGCGGGTCGCTTGCACCGGGTCCCGACGTTCATCGACGAACGAATTGATCTCCAGTCCGTAACTTTTGCCTGTCGCGGGCATGAATTGCCACAGTCCGACAGCACCCATCGGAGAGGTGGCCGTGGTCGAGAGAGCCGATTCGATGATCGGCAGGGCACGCAGCTCGACGGGCAGGTCGGCCTTGATGAGCTCTTCCTCGATCAGCGGGAAATAGTAGCGTGAGAGGCTCAACACCCGGTTGATTGTCCCGTAACGGGTATCGACGTAACGGCGGATGTAGTTTTTGACGATCGGATTGAAGGGGAGTTGCACCGGTGATACGAGTGCCCGCAGGCGGTTGGCATAGACTGAATCGGGGGTCGTGTCACTCGAGGAAGCGAGGCTGTCGATGTCGATGTAGTCGTTGAAAAACGTATCGTAGGATTGCAGAGTCTGCTTTTCCCGCCAGAGAGCCACGAGCGAGTCGATCTGGGCCGGGGTGAGATTGCGATTCAGTTCCGGACAGTAAGGCTCCGTTTGCTGTACGGTCGTTTTTTCTGTCACTGTTTTCTCCGGTTTGACCGAAACGGGAGTATGGGTCGATTTCGAAGCCTGCTTTTCGGTCTTGGCTTTTCTCTTGGCACGGCGCTCTTTGCGGCTCTGGGCGGTTGCGGTCGCGCAGCCGAGGAGGATCGAAAGAAAGAGGGTGCAGGCGAGGATCTTTCTCATGATGGAATCAGAAATTCAGGTTGAAGTTGAATCCGAAAGTCGGGCGGTGTCCGCCGACGGTCGGGGAATAGACGTAATTCACCGCCGGCGTGAACTCTACGCTTAAATCGTCCGAAATGTCGTAACTTTTCAGATGAGCGTCCACATGGGCGTCGATGATTTGCAGCACGTAAAGTCCGGCAGTGATGATGATACATAAGTCGCGGTTGCGGCGGTAATTGTCCTTGAGGTTTTTGAGAAATTCCGCTGAGTACTTAGTACCGAATTCGCCCTTGGCTACAGGCGGGTCGGGATGGGGCTCCGGGGCTTTCTGGTGCTCTTCCAGGGCTTTGTCGTAGGCGCTACGATCGGAGTAGGCTTTCTTGAAACGCTTGTAGCCGCGATTGTTCCAGTCGATGGTATAGATCGTGGTTGCCAGTCCGCCTACGACGAAAGGCAGTTTCCAGTAACTTTTGTTATAGACTTGTCCGGCACCGGGGAAGATCGTGGCCAGTGTCGTGGCTTTCTTTACGGGGGAGGCGTCGTAGCGGTAGTTGACCGCCGCATCGCCCAGGAAGTAAAGGTAGGAGGCGACCGTAAGCCCGAGATAGATCTGCCTGCGCGTATTGCTGCGGATCATACGGGACTGTACGTCGTCCAACTCCTCCGTGCGGGCCGTACCGTTTTCCAGCAGGGCGTTGTATTGTCGTTTGAGAGGTTTGTAGGTGTTGTTTTCGTGGAAGAAGAGGGTCAGTCCCGCACCTACCGTTCCGTAGAGGATCGGCAGCTTCCAATATTGCTTGTTGTAGATCTGTCCGAAACCGGGCGCTACCAGCGAGATCCAACTTACGCCCGACAGCGAGATGGTATCGCGCCGGGGGCGGAGGTCTTTTCGGCCTGCGAGCGAGTCGGGCGCTCCGAGTGCTGCGGGCAGGGAGTCGGTTTTCAGAAGCAGGGCCGAGTCGGGGACGAATTGCGGGTGCAGTCTCGCAGCCAGCGAATCCCGGAGCCGCAGCGAATCGATGCCCGAACGCAGCAGCGAATCGCGCAGGGTACTGTCCTGAAGCAGAGAGTCCACCCGCATCAGTAGCAGAGAGTCCGTAAGATGGTTTTTGGCCAGGCTGTCCGGTTTGGGCATCAGACCGCTGCGCACGAAAGTTTTCGCGCTACGGTAACGGTCCAACGGAACTTGGGCCGATGCTTCGCCTGCTCCGCACAATGCGAGAAAGGCGAAAAGCACCAACAGACGGATATATCCCCGGGTGTGTTTCATCTATTTATTGTTGCGGATTTCGGCGGAAGCGCCTCTTTTCTCGAATTTTTCGATGAAGCGGTCGATGTCCCGGTCGTCCGAGAAGTCGATCACGATGCGACCGCCGCCGTTTTTCGAGCGTTTGATGCTGATCTCCTGCGAGAAGAATTTTTCGAGCTGCTCCACCAGCCGCGCATACGATTCGGGATACTCCTCGTCTTCGGCCGGAGCTGCGGGTTTTGCCGCAGGGTCGGTCAGTGCGCGGACCAGTTCCTCGATCTGGCGCACGGAGAGTCCCTTGCGGATGCACTTTTTGAGCAGGCGCAGTTGCAACTCTTCGGGAGCTCCGGCGATCGCTTTGGCGTGTCCCATCGAGATAAGCCCCTCCTTGAGGGCGAGTTGTACTTCGTTGGGCAGTTTCAAAAGGCGCATGTAGTTCGACACCGTCGAGCGTTTTTTGCCGACCTTTTCCGAGAGCGCCTCTTGCGTGAGGTTGCATTCGTCGATCAGCCGCTGCATTCCCAGGGCGATTTCGATGGCGTTGAGGTCTTCGCGCTGGATGTTCTCCACCAGGGCCATAGCATGCAGGTTCTCGTCGTCCACTTCGCGGATATAGGCGGGCAGGGACTCCAGTCCGGCTTTGCGGGCGGCCCGCCAGCGGCGTTCGCCGCTGATAATCAGGTAGCGTCCGTCGTCGGTGCGTTTGACCGTGATGGGTTGGATTACGCCCAGCGTGCGGATCGAGTCGGCCAGCTCTTCGAGCGCCTCTTCATCGAACTCCGTGCGCGGCTGCGTGGGGTTGGGGAAGATCGCCGAAACGGAGATCTCCGCCATTTCGGTCATCGGTTTGAGCCTGGCATCCAGGTGTTCGCTCCCGAAAATGGCGTCCAGACCGCGTCCTAATCCCTTCTGTTTCATAATGCTATTTTGCTTTTTGATTGCTTTTGCGGTTGCGTTTCAGGAGCTCCTTGGCCAACGTGAGGTAATTAGCCGACCCGACGGCGGAAGCATCGTACAAGATGACGGGTTTTCCGTGCGAGGGGGCTTCTCCTAAACGGATATTGCGTTGAATTATTGTGTCGAAGGCCAGCTCTCCGAAGTGGTTGCGAACTTCGTTCACCACCTGGTTGTTGAGGCGGTTGCGCATGTACATCGTCAGCACGAAGCCTTCGATTTCGAGCGCCGGGTTCAGTCCGTTCTTGACGATGCGGATGGTGTTGAGCAGCTTCGAGAGCCCTTCGAGCGCGAGGTATTCGCACTGTACGGGAATCAGCACCGTGTCTGCGGCCGTAAGGATATTCACCGTCGTATAGCCCAGCGAGGGGGAGCAGTCGATCAGGATATAGTCGTAACGGTCGCGCACGCTCTCCACGATGCGGCGGATCACGTGGTGTCCGTTCTCCATCTTCGGTAGCTCGGTGTCGGCGGCCACCAGGTCGATCGACGAGGGGAGCAGCCAGAGGTTCTTTACGTCCGGGCTTTGGAGGATTACGTCGGCCGCCGTCTTCGCTCCGGTGATGCACTCGTAAATGCCCTCCAGGTTGATATCGAAGCCCAGTCCCGACGTGGCGTTGGCCTGCGGATCGGCGTCCAGCAGGAGAACTTTCTTGCCCAGCAGCGCGAGCGACGCCGAGAGGTTGATGGCCGTGGTCGTCTTGCCCACGCCGCCTTTCTGATTGGCCAATGCGATGACCTTTGCCATGTTTGCTGATTTTAACGGGTTATAATCGGCCAAAAATACGAATTTTATCGGGAAAAACCATAACGATACCTGAAAAATGCCTATCTTCGAAGCGTAAAACAGGTCTTTATACCGAAGATAAAACATAGAAGCTATGGCACATACCGATTCCACGACTCCGTCCGATGTCCGTCCGCAAGCTCCTGTTGGGGATACTCCCGGAACATCCGATCGGGGACAAACGCCGCAACCGGCTCATAAATACCGATTTCCGACCCTTATCGACCTGTTGGCTCTGGTAGGAATCTGGTATTTGCTGCAATTCGTCGGACTGCTTGCCGCCCGTCTCGCCGGGTTCGATTTTCCGGACTGGGACTTGTTGCGCGGCAACGTCGCTCCGACGCCCGAACAACAGGACGCTCTGGCGCGTTTTACGGCTTTCACCTACCTGGTGACGATGGGACTGATGATTCTTTTCACGCTGTTCTATCGCCGCTTGCGGCACGGAACGCGCAAGACGCTGCGCTTTTCGGCGCGGGGCCTCAATCCGGTTCTGCTGCTTTGGGGACTGGTGATGATGCTGGCTGCCGGTATCGTCATCGAACCGGTGGTGGAGCTGCTTCCGATGCCTTCGTCCGCAGTTTACGGCCGGGGCTTCTGGGCGATCATTACGCTGGTGGTTATGGCTCCTCTGTTGGAAGAGTTCCTCTGTCGGGGCATCATTCTCGAGTCGGTGCGGGCCAAGTACGGCGTCGTAGCGGCTTTGTTCCTCTCGTCGGCGTTCTTCGCCGTGTTGCACGGACATCCGGCGCTGGCGGTCAATGCTTTCGTGATGGGCCTGATCCTGGGTTTCATCTACATCGAGACCAATTCGATCTTTTCGGTCGTTCTGCTCCATGCCATGAACAACGGCGCGGCTTTCCTGTTGATTATGGTCGGACTGGACGGGGCCACGATACGTTCGGTTATCGGCAGCGATACACTTTATACGATCGTTTACGTCGTTGCGCTCGTGCTTTTCGCCGCATCGGGCTATATGATCTACCGTTTGCTGGCCCGGGTGAAAAAGTTGGATAAAAATACGATCCGGTAACCTGTTGTGACGGTCGGGGGCTATTTTGCGGCGTACCGCAGGAGCGGGATCGTCGGCGGGTATCATGCAGAAGTATTGTCTGTGCCGGTTTTCCCCGGATTATCTGCACCGGAGCATCCGGTTTTTTCGATACGATAAATTAGGGCGTAATGTAATATTCGGGATGCACGGTACGTTAGGTTCGGGTAAAAAGTATCTTTTTTAGACGATAGGATGCGCCTCGGCTTAACTCAAATAAATTTGGTTAGGCTCTCGGCTTTCATTATCTTTGTCCCTTGTAGTTATGAGTTTTTGTGCCAAAATAGGAGCTGTTCTGCTGCTCGTACTTGCGGTAGGGTGCCAGGAAGTGCCCCGCTATTGGGGCGGAGGTCGGGTCGTGTTGGCCGAGGCTGCCGGTAGAAAATTGTACGCGCGAGAGGTTAAGGCTGCGATTCCGAAGGGAGTGGTCGGCGAGGACAGCGTGGCTTTCGTAAACCGTTATGTCGAAAAGTGGGTGCACAAACAGCTTAAATTGCACGAGGCCGAAGAACTTTTCTCCGATGCCGAGCAGGACATCGATTCGCTGGTCGAGGAGTACCGCCAGGCGTTGTTGATCCGTAAGTTCGACCAGCATCTGATCGAGGAGCGCATCGATACGCTCGTTACCGCCGATCAGATTGCTGCCTATCACCGTGAACACGCGTCGGATTTCAAGGTCAATCAAACCCTGGTCAAGGGGCGGATCGTTCGCTTCGACGCCAACAACCGGCAGGCGCCGAAGCTGCGCAAGTTGATGACGCAGCCCGGCTCATCCCGGCAGCAAGAGTTCGCCGACATCTGTACCAAGAACAATTTCGTACTGAACGATTTCTCCTCTTCGTGGGTGACCTTCTCCGAGTTTCTGGGCTATCTGCCCACATTGCGCAACCAGAGTTACGACGCCCTGCTCTCCTCGCGGGCCGTACAGGAGATGAGCGACGGTCATTCGCGCTACTATTTCGAAATAAGCGACGTGCTTCGTCCGGGCGATCCCGAACCGCTGGAGCGCAGCGAGGCGATCGTGCGCCGCATCCTCTACAACCAGCGGCAGAACGAGATCATTCGGGCCTACGACGAGGAGGTTTACCGAAAAGCGGTCGAGGAGGGGAGAGTGAAGATCCATGAAGAAGAAAAAATAGAGAACTGATGAGCAAGAAGATTCTGTTTTGCGCAGCGTTGGTGCTGGCGATTTTTGCAGGGGCCGCCCAGAAGCGGCAGGTGATGCTGGACCGCGTGGTGGCCGTCGTCGGCGGATCGTCGATCCTCTGGTCGGAGGTGGACGAATATGCGGGCGAGCTGGTGGAACAGCGCCGCCAGCAGGGTTACACTTCGGACCGCGATCCCCACGACGAAGCGCTCGAACAACTGCTGATGCAGAAGCTGCTGTTCAATCAGGCGCTCATCGATTCGGTGGATGTCAGCTATTCGGGCATCGCACAGCGGGTGGAAGCCCATTTGCAGGCGCTCATCGACGATGCGGGTTCTATCGCCGCGCTCGAAACCAAACAGCATATGCCGATCTTCAACGTGCGCGAAATGCTGCGTCAGCGTTACGAGGAGCAGGCATACGCCCAGGCTATGCAGAGTTCCGTAGTAGGGAAAATCAAGGTGATTCCCGGCGAGGTGGAGCGTTACTACAAGAAGACCGATCCGGACAGTCTGCCGACTATCCCCGAACAGTACGTTTATGCCCAGATCACCCGTTTCCCGGCGTCGATCAAGGAGGCCAAGCAGCGCACCAAGGAGCGGTTGCTGGATATGCGCGAGCGCATCATCAAGGGGCAGACCCGTTTCGACATCATGGCCCGCATGTATTCGATGGACGGTTCGGCCATCAGTGGCGGCGAACTGGACCCCCAGCCTTTGGACGGGTTCGTGCGGCAGTTTGCGGACGCATTGGCCGATCTGAAGCCGGGACAGGTTTCCGAGGTCGTCGAAACGCAATACGGTTATCACCTGATTCAGTTGATCGACCAGAAGGGGCGTATGTACCATGCGCGTCATATCGTGTTGCGACCCTCCTATACGCTCGAGGAGCTGGCGGCTCCGGCCCGTATGCTGGACAGTATCGCAAACCTGATCCGTAAGGATTCGATTACTTTCGAGGAGGCGGCCCGGAAGTTTTCCGACGACGATAATTCGAAGATGAACGGCGGCGTGGTGACCAACCACGATTTGCTGGAACTTACTCAAAGGTGGGAAGCAAGTTATACCGAAACACGCTTCATGAAAGAAGATTTCGGCCGGGCCGGTGGCAAGAGCCTCGACGACTACAATGCCCTGCGCAATCTTAAGGAGGGCGAAATTTCCGACGCCTATCAGACCGAAGACTGGATGGGCAACCAGCTCAGCAAGATCGTCAAGCTCGTGAAGGTGATCCCTCCGCACAAGGTTTCGCTCGACGAGGACTATATTCGCGTCGAACAGCTGGCGCTGAACGCCAAACGCGAGAAAGTGTTCAAGGAGTGGCTCGACAAGAAGATCGAGGGCATGTACATTTATATCGATCCCGAATTTCGGGACGGAGAGTTCGAAAATAAGAACTGGGTAAAATAGAGATCGTCCGATGCCGAAGGGATTGCGAAAAATAGTGTGCGCACTGCTGGTCGCAGGTGTCGCCGGAGGTGTGATCCTCGCGGGGAACAGGCCGCTGGCCGTTCCCGTTGCGGGTGTTCAGACCCCGTCGGCTCCGGGTGCTCCGGCCCAGGACCCCGAGTCGAACAAGGTGGTCGATTTCGTCGCCGACCGGGGATATCCCATTCCTTACGGCGATACGACCGCGACAGTGCTCGTAGGGCATTTCGCGGCCCAGCACAACGGGGCGGTCATTACCTGCGACAGCGCGATCCGCTACAACGACAAGCGCATCGAGTGCTTCGGCAACGTACTGATCAATAAAAAAGAGACATACATTTACGGCGACCGGGCCGACTACAACGGTGAGATCAACGAGGCGCGGGTCTATGCTCCGCTGGTGAAGGTCGTCGATGGGGATGCGACGCTCTATACTTATGATTTCCGGTTCAATACGCTGGACAATATTGGTACTTTCAGCGGAGGCGGTATGCTGACCAACCGCGAGAATCACCTCGAATCCGACCGGGGCTACTATTATGCCGATACGCACCAGATTATCTGTGTGGATCGTGTCGAGATGCGCAACGACAAGTACGAACTCAAGGGCGATTCGGTGGTGTACGATACGGATACCGACCAGGCTCATTTCTTCGAGCGAACCAACATCTGGAACGAAGGCGGCGATTACATTTATGCCGACCGGGGACGTTACGAAAAGCCGCGCGAGCTTTACGTGCTGACTCGCAACGGGTATGTGATGACCGAAAAGCAGGAGCTGTGGAGCGACAGCCTCGACTATTACCGGGAGTCCGGGCATGCTCTTTTGTTCCGGAATATCCAGATCGACGACGCCGAGCACAAAGTGCTCGCTTTCGGCGATTACGGCGAATATTGGAAGGAGCCGGGCAATGCTCTGCTCACGCAGCGACCTTCGGTGGTCAGCTACGATACGAGTCAGAGCGATTCGCTCTATATGTGTGCCGATTCGATGTTTCTTTATACGATCTCGAAGAGCGAGCAGGCACGTGCCGATTCGTTGGCGAAGGTGAAGGCAAAGGCGGCAGATTCTCTGGCCGGCTCTAAGGGGGGATCGTCTGTGGATTCACTGGCTGCGAAACCGAGTGCTGCGGATCCAAAAGCCTCGCAGGATGGATCGCAGGCGGATGCCGCTGCTCCGCAGGCTGCGGCCGGAGCCGTCGAAACCTCGTCCGAAACTGCGGATGCCGGTTCTGGTTCCGCTGCAGAACCCATAGCGGCTGTTCCGGCTGAAAAAGGAGGAACGGGGGGCGATTCTCTGGATGCCGCCCCAGCAATAGATACGCTTCTTTCCGACAGCCTTGATCGGGTGGGGGGCGGAATGACCCCTGCCGATTCCGTGGCCGCCGTTTCTGCGGTGGATACGCTTTTTTCCGACAGCCTTGCGCAGGCCGGTCCAAAATCGCTTCCTGCGGATTCTTCCGTGCATATTCTTTCCAAGCGGGAGCGGAAAGCCCAGGCCGACAGCTTGAAAGCTCAATTGCGGGCACAGGCCGACAGCATAGCGTCCGTGAAAAAGGCGCAGGCGGCAGCGGCCCGCAAGGAGAAGCTGGCGCAGATCGCCAAAGCACGTCAGGCTCGGGCTACTGCCAAGCTCGACGCTGCGAAACAGAAGGAGGAGGCATTGCGCAGAAAGAACCTGGAGCGCCGCGCCGAACGTATGGAGAAAATCTGGGCCAAGCGGCGTGCCAAAACCGGGAAGGCGATCCTGAAAGGCAAGCTTCCGGCGTCGGCTCTCGATTCGCTGGTCGCCGACTCCCTGCGGGAGGCCAGGGCTTTTGCCGCGTTGGATTCTTTGTTCCGGGACTCTCTTGCTGCGGATTCGCTGGGACGCGATTCCATGCAGCTCGATTCGCTCAAGGCCGGGGTTGCGGCAGCGGACTCTTTGCGGGGGGATTCGATCGCTGCACCTGCTGGAGATTCCCTCTACCGGTTGGTCAAGGGGTATCGCCGGGTAAAGATCTTCCGCAACGACTTCCAGGCGGTCTGCGATTCCCTGGTGGCCGTTTCCACGGACTCGATGATCCTGCTCTATATCGATCCCGTGCTTTGGAATCAGGACAACCAGATCACTTCGGACGTGATGAAGATCTATACCGAAAACTCCAAACTCCAGAAAGCGGAATTCGTCGGCCGTCCGGTTATGTCGAGCGAGATCGACACGATGACTTACAACCAGGTGACGGGCAAGCTGATTACTGCCTATTTCCGCAATAACAAGATCTATCGCAACGACGTGGACGGTAACGTGCAGACCATCTATTATATGCAGGAGGACGATTCGCCCGAACCGGTGGGGTTGATGTCCATCCAAAGCGGTGCGGCTACCTACTATATCGACAACAATACGGTCGAAGGCATTACCTACCGCAATCAGCCGGTCTATTCGATTTTCCCGATGGATAAGATTCCGGAGACGCAGGCTCTTTTTCTCGAAGATTTCAAGTGGGAGGGACACCGGCGCCCGGCGCTTCGGGAGGTTTTCGACCGGACGATTCGCCCTTCGGAGCGTGCGGAGAAGAGTGCGCTGCCGCGACCCGATTTTCCGATCACGCGCCGTATCGAGGAGTATAAAAAGTTGCTCATCGAGTCCGGAACCTGGGTGGACCGCGATGACAAGCTGACGCCCGAAGCGCTCGAGTGGCTTCACTGGCTGGGGTATTGATCTCAGTCATACGGCTCTCTTTGGGCTTTCGGATAGGATATAATCGGCCCTCCCGGATTCATCCCGTTAGGGAGAATCCGGGAGGGCCGGTTTGTCAGGTCGGTGAGAAATTCTTTCGTTTTAGGCGGAAGAGGGGAAGATATGCGCTATTTTTGTTCTCCGAATCAAAAGACCGTGCTTCGGACGCGCCGTATTGTCGAGCTGCGGAGCGGTCCGAAGAATGCGAAAGTTGCGAAAGAGATTCCGTACTCCGGAGTGCGGAGCCGTCGGTAAAAAGAGTCGATTTATGAAAAAGAGTTTGATCGCCCTGGCTTTCGGCACGTTGGCTCTCGGTATGGCCGAGTTCGTCATGATGGGGATTCTGCCCGATGTGGCGAGGGATTTAGGCGTTTCCATCCCCCGGGCCGGGGACCTGATTTCGGCCTATGCCATCGGGGTTTGCGTCGGGGCTCCCGCGACGGTGCTCATCGCACGTAAGCGGGCGTTGAAGGGGATTCTGCTCGCTCTTGCCGCTCTTATTGTCCTGGGTAACGTCTGCGCTTCGCTGGCGCCCGACTTTTGGATGCTCTTGGCGATGCGGTTCGTGTCGGGCCTGCCTCACGGGGCTTTCTTCGGCGTAGGTTCGATCGTTGCGGAGCGGGTGGCCGATCCGGGACACAAAACCCAGGCCGTGTCTATCATGATCCTCGGGATGACTGTCGCCAACCTGTTCTGTGTGCCGTTGGGTACCTATTTGGGCAGCTATCTTTCGTGGCGGCTGGCTTTCGGGATGGTCGGGCTGTGGGGAATTATGGCTCTGCTGCTGATCGCCCGCTGGGTGCCTGCCCTGCCGGCGCTGCCCGATACGGGATTGAAGGGGCAATTCCGGTTCCTCGGTTCGCGGGCTCCCTGGCTGATTCTGTTGGCTACGCTGCTGGCCAATGGAGGTGTTTTCTGCTGGTACAGCTACGTGACTCCGACCATGACGCGTGTGGCGGGCATCCCCGGGCAGGCGATGACAGCCGTGATGATGGTCGCGGGGCTGGGAATGCTGGTGGGTAATCTCGCGGGCGGGCATCTGTCGGACCGCTTCTCTCCCGAACGGGTCGCCCGCTTTATTCAGGGGATGATCTGTCTGTTGCTCGTAGGGATCTTCTTCGCGGCTCGGATCGACTGGCTCGTGATTCCGCTGATGTTCCTGACGACGGCTTCGCTCTTCGGGGTTTCATCGCCCCAGCAACTGCTTATTTTGGAGAATGCGCCGGGCGGGGAGATGCTCGGCGCCGCGTCGATCCAGATCGCGTTCAACCTCGGTAACGCTTTGGGTGCCTACTTCGGCGGTCTGCCGATCAGTTTCGGCCTGGGGCCTCAATATGCCGCCCTGCCCGGTGCGGCGATGGCCCTGCTGGGCTTCGTCATGTTCTCCGTCTATTGCAGTCTTTACGGTCGGAATAAAACTCATAGAATATTGTCGGAAAATGAAATGCGCGGATAATCGGGAAGAGCTGTTCCCGGTGGTCGATGCTGCCGGACGTGTCGTCGGCCGGGCCACGCGGGGCGAGTGCCACGGCGGGTCGATGCTGTTGCATCCGGTGGTGCACCTCCATCTGTTCAACTCCCGTGGGGAGCTTTACCTGCAAAAACGTCCGGCGTGGAAGGATATCCAGCCCGGACGGTGGGATACGGCCGTAGGCGGCCATGTGGATTGGGGGGAAGAGCCTCTCGTTGCCCTGCGGCGCGAGGTGCGCGAGGAGGTCGGCGTGACGGATTTCGAGCCGCAGCACGTGCTGACCTACCTGTTCGAGTCGGAACGCGAACGGGAGTTGGTCTATGTCTATAAGACGGTGTACGATGGGCCTGTCGTACCGAGCGGCGAGTTGGACGGAGGTCGCTTCTGGACACTGCGCGAGATCGCCGAAGGAGTGGGCGGCGGGATCTTTACCCCCAATTTCGAAGGCGAGATCCGCCGTGTGGCGGAGCTGCCGGATGTCGGGCGTTGAGTCCCCGGTTCCGTTCGCTGCGCCTCTTCGGAACGCAGGGCGGTCTGCCGTCCGGCGACCGCTAAATAAAGCACATGATCAGAATCTGAATGATGATGACCCGCAGGAACATGCATACGGGATAGACCGTCGCGTACGCCACGGCCGGATGATCGCCGGGGATCGAGTCGTTGGCATAGTTCAGCGCCATCGGGTTGGCCATGCTGCCGCACATGATGCCGGCTACCTGTCCGAAATCGAGTTTGAAGAACCGCAGCGACAGGGCGGCTACGATAACGATGGGGACGAACGTGAGGAGGAATCCCAGTCCGATCCAGAGCATTCCTTCGGGGCGCATGATCGTTTCGACGAAATGGGCGCCCGCTTCGAGCCCCAGGCAGGCCAGATAGAGCGACAGTCCCAATGCCCGGAGCATCAGGTTGGCGCTCAACGTGGTGTAGGTGACGATGTGGATGCGGGGGCCGAAGGTCCCGATCAGGATGCCGAGGATGATCGGGCCGCCTGCGAGTCCCAGTTTGACAGGGAGACTGATACCCGGTACCGCGAAAGGGATGCTTCCCAGCAGCAGGCCCAGGAGCAAACCGATGAAAACCGGAATCAGGTTGGGTTCGTCGAGCTGTTTGACGGCATTGCCGAGGATTTTTTCGACGCCTTCGATCGCCTGCGCTTCACCCACTACCGTCAGGCTGTCGCCCAGTTGCAGCGTGAGATCGGGCGTGGCGAGCAGTTGTACGCCCGAACGATGCACCCGGCTGATGTTGATGCCGTACAGGTTTCGCAGACGCAGCGAGCTGAGTTTGCGGCCGTTGATTTCGGGGCGGGTGACGATGATCGACCGGGAGATGAGCTGGCTGTCCAATGCGTTCCAGTCGATGTCGTGCGTATTCCAGTCTTTCTGTACCCGCTCGCCGAAGAGGAGTTCCAGTGCCTGCACGTCGTCCGGCGAGGTGATTACCAGTACCAGATCACCCGATTCGAGGGTCGAGTCCGAAGTCGGAATCGAAACCTGCCCGGCACGCCAAAGGCGGGAGATGACGAAATGGTGGTGGCTGTATGCCGCGACGTCGCGGATGCTTTTACCGACGACGCCGGGGTTGGAAATCTTGAATTCGACGATGAAGATATTCTTTTTATGTTCGGCGTCCGGTTGCGGAATGTCCGAGGGCCGGGCGAAGAGTTTGCGTACGGCGATGATGCCCAGAATCACGCCTACGACACCCAGCGGGTAGGTCAATGCACAGCCCAGCGTGGCGTTGTTGCTGTCCAACTGCATCTGCGAGAGCATCTGTTGTGCCGCACCGAGCGCCGGGGTGTTGGTCGTGGCGCCGCACAGGATGCCTGCCATGTCGCTCATGGGAACACGGGTCGCATAGCCGAGCCCTACGGCCAGTGCCGAACCTGTCAGGACGATGAGCGTGGCGAGCGAAACCAGCCGGATGCCGCCCGAGCGGAGCGAACTGAAGAAACCGGGGCCGACCTGCAATCCCAATGCATAGACGAAGAGTACGAGCCCGAAACTTTCGGCGAAAGCCAGCATCGAAGGATCGACCGAGAGTCCGAAATGGCCCGCTGCGATGCCGATGAAGAAAACGAACGTCACGCCGAGCGAAATTCCGAAAAAACGCACTTTGCCCAGCATCATGCCGAACACCGAGATCAGCGAGAGCACGACGACGGCTTGAATGGCCGAATGTTGGGTAAAAAGATCCGTAAACCAGTCCATTTTGTTTCGTTCCGGGATTGTTCCGGCTGCAAAAATAGCTGTTTTTTCCGAATGGAGATGTGCGGATGCCTCTTTTTGCCGGATCGCAGGAATGAACGGGCCGAATATCCTTATTGCCAGGGACGGGCGTATCCGTCGGATCATTTCCGGGGAGAGGGTGTATGGCGCCTTGTCGGGAAGCGCTCTCTTCGCATTTTCGGAGTAGGCCGGCCGGCGAGTTCGCGGAGCGTGTCGCCGTTGGCGCGGAGGATGGTCAGGATGCGCTCCTCGGAGAGAAAGAATTCCTCTTCGGAGAGGATTTTCAGGGTGTCGTCGAAGCGCAGACGCTGCGTTTCGGTCCAGTAGTGATAGCGGTGGCAGAGCATTTCGTCGCGTCGGGCGATCAGGGCTTTGTTGCGTCCTCGGGGCATGTCGTGTGTTTTTTAGTCGGATGAAACAGTGTCATTGCCGTCCGGAAGAGTCCGGCGACAGGCGGAAATCGAAAAAATAGAGAAAGGATGGGCGCCCGTTTCGGGAAACGGGAAGGGCGCGTCTGCAAATATACGCTGACGAAAAGGCGAAGTCAAGAGGTCGTCGTGTTTTTTTGAGTTTTCGAATTAAATATTATTCGTATATTTGCACCCGGAAGTTACGAAAAGAGTGTAATTTATTGGAAATGAGCGTAGGTTAATTGCTCTT
>OOBT01000333.1_pt1 | contig 31058 bp, 43 predicted proteins | sample 1671551 | NCBI WGS metagenome assembly OOBT01 (sample SAMN06348168, study PRJEB24527) | human gut metagenome | reverse complement strand
TGTTTTAAATTGTTATTTACTTGTAATGTCTGTTATCTGTTCCTCCGTGATTGCTGGGGGGAAATCCTTCGTCACGATGTCGGTCACTCTGTTTGAAATATCCTTGTAGATGTCCGTGCCGAGTTTTTTTGCTGTCACGCTGCCGTCTCTGATGTTTCCAGTTGATATACAGTCCTCGGTCAGATGGTCGTGTTTGACCGCTCCCGGTTGTAGTTTATCTGAGGTCACACAATTGGATGCTAGGTGTCTGTTCTTTACAGAGCCATCGGCAAGCTTCGCTGCCGTTATCGCCCCATCCGCAATTTGCGCTTCCATTATTGTTATCTTGGCGAGTTCACTCTTGATAATCCTAACGACCGCATCGTTCTCCAGTTTATCGTCCATCATGGCAAGCATCCTGCTTAACTCGACAACGATGTCGTAAATTTCCGTGCCGACACGCACCGCTGTGTTTTCTCCAACCTGCGTTGCATCTCGTATCAGCTCTGCCATACGGAGCATTTTTTGAATATCCTCGTTCATAACTTATATGCTTTTAGTTGCCTATTGCGTGAATGTGTGCCCTCGACCCTCGCTGTGGCTTCACTTCCCCTTTCGAGGTGAATGCCTTGAGGTATTCGAGTGCATCGGATAAATATCTCTCTGCCATATCCATGATGTCATTGTATTGCTTGTTGCTCGAAACGTCTTGAACATGGTCTGAATAATCGTCTCTGTGGCGCATTCCACCTGCTCGGCTTATAATTGTGCCATCGGCACGAAAAAGCCTCGCATACGTGAAATAAGCGAGTGCCTTGCGTATTCCGCTGGTGTACTTCTGCACCTTGGTTTCTTCTTGGCTGCAATCTCCATTCTTCTTGGTGGTGTATTCGCCACCGTCCAGGAAAGTTGCAGGCTGGAAATCGGGCAATACTGAATCGCCCCACTCTCCCTGCTCGGTCGCTGCCTTGAACCGCTCATACCCGATGGCTGGTATGATGTTCGCATCTTCGCATTCCCGAATGTATGCGTTCACATCATCCTCATCAAGGTGTGTGCTGGTCGGTCGTGCCAGTTCTCGGAACTGATCAACCGTGATAAGTTGTTTTCTCTGTTCTCCCATAGGCTCAATCAATCTATCGTGTTGTTCCCTGCCACCTCGCTGCTGATATACTTCAACGGCTGTAGCTTGGGGTCTAGGTTCTGAATGGCTGGGTCTTGCCAGTTCTTAAAAATCTTCTTGAAGGCTCGCTCGATGAAACGCTGCTCGGTCGTCACTTCGCCTGCATAGTATTCGTAAGCGTCCTGCATAACTTGTCCGCTGAATCCCAGCTTGCCAATACGAATTGAGTAGAAGAGTTCTTGATGGAACTGTGCGTAGATTCGCTCGATAACGCTGCTGTCGGTCACGCTGAACTCCTTGTCGAAGTTTTTTGTCGGGAAGGCGACAACCTTCGGCTCGTCTTCCTCGTTCTCCACCTCGACAGCAAGAATCTTCGCTGTGTTCTCGTCCCCTTGGAACTGCAAAAGGTCTTCATCGGAAATCATCTGTCCGCTCTCCACCTCTTCGCCTTCCTCGTTGAACTTAGGCACGCCCTTCTTGGTTACGAGCATACACGATACGAGGAAGTTGTTGCGGACGTTTCGCATCTTGACGTTACCCAGTCCCTCATCGGTCGAAATCTCCGTGATGGCAGAATCGTAGCTGGCTGTCGGATAGATGAACTTTCCGTCTAGGCTCTGCCACAGAATCTGTCCCTTGTAGCTGTCGATGCCGCCAGCGTTCTCAATCTGTTCGAGAACGATGTCCGGGTCGGGGTTGAAGACGTTGATGCGCTCGATTGTCTTCTCGTTCACCATCAACCGCTTTCCGTTCCTCGTTTTCTTCTGCTCCCAGTCTGGATGCAGCAAGACGTGCGCCACGTTCCCTTTGTCGTCCGTCTCTTCAAGGCGGCAATTCTCAAAGGGTACGTGGCTCACGCTCGACACCTGCCCTAGAACGTTGTAGTTTACATGAAGGGCAAAGCCTCCAAAGCGTGCGAGGTCTTGCGCTACGTTCCGGAGCAAATCGTCTGCCGTGTCCCCTTGTGGGTTCATCGCCAACGCTGCTAGAATGTCGCTATCAAAGCCGTAGCCCTCAATGAATCGGGCATATCGGTTAAGGCACAGCATTGCCGTACCGCTGGCTTCAGTGATGCGTGCGAGGTTCTGCGGATAAAGATTATCATATCCGTATGCCTGCATCTTGAATCGGCTGACGTAGCCAATATCAACTCTTCGCTTTGGCTTCTTAACTGTCTTAACGTTCATACTGCTTGTGTCGTTTTACTTGTTGTTTTGTTACTCTTCCTTGCCTGCTTTCTCGGCTTGGTCGAGGTCTTTCTTCTTGTCGATGCCTGCTGCTTTTTCGGCAGGATCTTTCCCTGCGGTATCATCTGCACCGCTGTCGCTGTCTGCTGGCGGCTGCTTGTTCTCGCTGTCTGCTGGCGGCTGCTTGTTCTCGATGTCTGCTGGCGGCTGCTTGTTCTCGATGAGTTCATCACTGGGTATCTTCTGAAAGTAGCTTTCCATGTGTGGGTACTTCGTCAGATATTCATGCGCTACCTTGTCGGTCAGGTTCTCGTTAGTGAAAATCTTACCATGGTAGAAATCCGGGCAGGAAATGATAAAACCTGCCTTCATTGCGTAATTACATGTTTTTGGCATTGCCTTTTCTTTTTTGAGTTTTAGATATATTTCTATCAGAGCATCGTGGTAACACTGCTGGCAGGTTGTCGGGACAAACCGCTTGCGTGTTACCTCGAAATATAGAGATTCTATAACTGCCTTGTCGGTTGAATCAAAGGGACTGTCGAAACGTGCCTTCAACTCACTGACCTTGGCTGTTGCTTCCTTGTATGTCATAGGCTACGCTGCTGCTTCCGTCAGAAGGCTCTTATACTTGGCTGCTGTGGTCTCGCTGTCTGTGTCGAAGAAGAAATAAGCTGCCTTTGGTACGCTCTCCTCTTCCAACGTGATAAGCCAGCCGCCCTCGGTGTCGTCTGAGTACTTGTCGTTTTCGCCTGCGCTTGCCTTCAGTGCTTGCGCATATCCGAATACCTGGTACTCTGCCTTTCCGTCCGCTCCCTTTGAAAGGTTGCGCAGGATGATGACAAACTTTCCGTTCGCCAGTCCGTCAATGATATTTGCGCAAACGTCAGGTGTGTTTGCCAATACCACGACTGCTACGGTATTCTTCCAGCTGTTGCGATACGTGCCAATTGTCAGCTCGGTCTTGGTTCCAGTGAATGGCTTGCTGCCTTCCTGCCGGATAGCGTATGCTTTCTTGCCAGTCTTCAAAACTAATGTTTTAATTATATTGCCCGCTACAACGGACTTGGTGAAGTCAATGTCGTCTCGATTGATGATAAGTCCATCGCCCTCCAGTCCCTTCGTAACTTGGTCTTCGCAAGGGATGATGATGTCCTGGGCGATAAGGCTCTCGCAAGTTGTTGTCATATTAATTCGTTTTAAAATTGTTATATCCCCAACACCGTTTTGTGGGTGTTGAGGATTGTCAAAATAACTTAATACTAAACTGAAAATTTGGAGCGATTAGTAAGCTGCATGGATCATGTCCTCTTCGAGGAGAGCCGTGCCAATCTTACCAGTAGCATAGAGATAGTTTCTGCGCTCCTTCTTGTCGAACCAGATGTCGAGGTCGCTGATGAGATTGTCTGCGTCTGTACCAATCATAAGGTGCTTAGGGTTGCAGAATACCGCACGGTGTGGAAGGTTGATTGTAGCCTCGCCCTTCTCGTATGCCTTAATCATTCTGTCCCAAATGCCGACACGTGCAATCTTCACTCCGTTGTAGGTCGCTACTTCGAAGCCATCGAACAACTTCTCCCATGGCATAATGTCGTGGTAGGTCTTCTTGAGGTCGTAGGTCAATGCGTCAGCAAGCGAGCGTGTCATGAGCAATACGGCATCGCTGTCGTCAACGATACGTGTGTCTGCATCCATCAAAATGGTGTCTACAAGTGTAGTAGCCGCACCACTCTTGCGCAATGCAGAAATCTGCAATGCTGCAGTGGTCTCGCTGTTGGCTGCGATGGCTGTATGTTTGGTCGCTGTGGCTGTAAAGATGCGCTTGAAGAGACCATCGCAGACGTTGAAATTACTGACATCTAAGCCTGCTGTCAGCTTGCCGCCACCTTCACCTGCCAATGCTGCCTCCTTGTCACCAAGCCAGCCGAAACGCCAAATCATCTGCTCCATGGCTCGCTGGAGTGCATCTGCATAGATTGCCATAAAGTCGGTGCTGGTGAGGTCGCCAATGGCTGTACCAGTCTTCAGTGAGTACTCTCCGATGGTTCCCTTTATTGCCTCGTAGCAAATCTTGACTGGGATTTCCCACTGTCCGAATTCCCAACGCTTCTGGGAGTTGGCGATACCCTTCTCCTCATAGGTAGGGTCGCAACCGCCACCCTTCTTACCTACCATTTCCATCTCTCCGAGAAGAGCGATAGGGTCTTTCTCTTTGACCTTCTGAATGTTCACGAATGAAGAGAAGTCTTCATCGTTGTAGAAGGTTTCCTGCACGGCATCCTTGATGCTTGCGAGGTTTTCTGGCTCGAGTTTAAGGTTCTCGAGCTGCTGTTTTGTAAATCCTGCCATTATTTTCTTTTGATTTAATGGGTTAATACTTGGTTACTTCTTGCCCTTTTTGTGGAGCTTGGCAAGTCTCTCCTTGATAGCGTTCTTGCCTTCCTCGACAGCGTTCACGTTGTCGCCTGCGCCCTTGCCGCTTGGCTGTCGCTGTGCTGGCTGGTAGTGGCTGCTGAAGCCTGCTAAAACCTTCTCAGCACCGCCTGCCATCTTCACAGCATTCAGGATGCGCATGTCTTCCTTGCTCTTTGCGAGTTTCTGTGCGCCTGCCAGCTGTGCCTTGGTGTCGTTCAACTGCTGTTTGAGTGCTGCTACCTGCTGCTTCAACTTGGCTACGGTTTCATTGTCGGTGCTTGATGCGCTGCCGCCCTCACCGCCTTCATTGCCTTCATTGCCTTCACCGCCTTCATTGCCTGCGGTCTGAATGTCGGTAATTACACCGTCTTCGACAACAATTGTCTTACCGTCCGGCATCTCAAATGTTCCGTCCGGACTTGCCTTGTCGCCAACTTGTGGATCTCCCTCTTCACGCTCTACGGTCAGTGTCTGTCCGTCCGCTGTGTTGAGTTCCATCGCCTTTGGCTCTGCCTTGGCTTGTGGCTCTGCCACCGCCTGCTCTGCTTCCTCCAGTGTCTTCACGCCCAACTTGGCGAGAATCTGGTCGAGGAGAGAAGCCTTTACTTCTGTTTTCTTCTCCATTGCTTTTGGATTTTGTTGTTTTGAATTAATAAAATTTTCTATGTTGCGTTTTGATGCGCTTGCGCTGAGTGGTACAATGGTGCTGCTGATAAGACCTAGGCGCAAAGCCTCGCTGGTGTTGATGAAGATGTCCTTATCCATCAAGGCTTGAATCTCTTCCCGGTCGCACTCGCACCGCTCTACGTATGCGTCCACCATCATATCCTGCCACATCTGCAATTCCTCGCTCTGGTTTTTCAAGTCCTTTGCATTCAGCTGGTCGCCTAAAAGGTAGCCAGGAACATATGGGTTGTGCAGGAGGAAGGCAGCGTTCTCGTATGCCTTGCGGTTCTCCTTTGGTGCTGCGAGCATGATGATTGTTGCCATGGATGCTGCCTTGCCCTCAACGGTGCAGGAAATCTTCTTTCCGCTCTGTCGCAGTCGGTCGTAAATCGCCCAGCCTTCAATCACAGAGCCGCCATTGCAGAAGATGCGCATATCGATTGAATCATCGTCTTTCGGTATGCTTGCCGCAAAAGCATCTATATCCTGGAAACATACGCAATCGCCTCCCCACCATTGATACCAGAACTTATTGTCTTGGCTGTCGATGTCGTTGTATATTCTGAGTTTTGCCATTGAATCGTGATTTTTTAAGTTTTAAAACGCTGCAAAGATACGATATTTTTCAATATGTTTATCTCGTAAGCAGTTAATTTTTCTAAACAAGCCGAAATTTTGCGTTCTAAGCGGCTTTTATTGCCTTTGGTGTGTAACCTTACCACCTTTAAGCGAAAACCGCTCAGAACGCGAATCTTGAAGAAATAACTACCCTTTAAATCCTGCCGATAGTCTCTATCGTCTGCACTCTCCGCTGGGTTCGGTTTATTTCCTCAACGCTCACTACTGGCTGAGGAGCCATCTGATACCCTCTGGCTACAGCTGCCGCCAGCATATCCATGCCGATGTTGCTGCCTCCGTTGTTTACTACGATAGGCACACCACCTCCTAACTGGTTGAATGCGGATAATATCGGACTGAACATTGAAGTCGCCTTGGCGGTCATTACGCTCTCGCCATTTGAGAGCCTTGCCGGGATGCTGTCGCTGGTTCCAGTGCCCGAGCCTTGGACGTAGCCACCAGTGGAAAAGCCCTTGACGGCTGCTTTCGCTCCGGCAAAGGCTGCCTTGGTTAATGCCATCATGCCTGCTGCACTGGCAACGCCAAACCACGACTTTTCTGCCAGCTCATGTGCCAACATCTGTGCATAGTAAGCCGTGATTGCCATCTCAATCGCATCAAGCAAAGATGTGAGCATGGATTTCAAGAAGTTGTGGAAGGATTTGTCTTGCTCATTGAAGAAACTAGACAGTCCATCGCCCAGCGTAGAAATCATGTTAGCCATCATCTGCTGGCGTTCACCGATTTTCTGTTGCTGCTTCTTGTTCGAATCGTCTGCCAGCTGTACCTCTGTGTCGTGGAGTTGCTGCTGGAGCTGCTTCTGCGCTTCCGTGTTCTCTTGGGTCATTCCTAGCTTCTGCTCTAGGAAAGCCTTATACCGCTCCAACTTGGCTGCGTTGTCGTTCTCCTCATCGCTAGTGCCACCACCCAATATATTTGCATCCTTGCGTGCCTTCTCTGCGTTCTCGAACTCCTTGTTGAGTTCGTCCACAATTTCCTTCGCCTGGTTCTTCAAGTCCGCTTTTGCTTTTATCATGATGTCGAGAAGTTTTGCCTGCATTTCCTGCGCCTTTTCCGCTCCAATTTGCCCTGCCGCCACGTATGCGTCAATGCTTCGTGACACCATGTCCTTCTCCAGCTGTTCCAGGTCGTTGCTGTAGTCTCGCTCGTTGTCGTACATACCTGCGAGGTATCGCTTCTTTGCGTCCATTACTTGCTCGTTGTACTTGTACTGGATAAGCGCAATCGCTTCCTGCAATTCCTTTTCCTGCTTCTTCCTGCGCTCTGCTTCTGCCTTGGCTTCCGCTTCTTCCTTGGCTCTCTGTGCCTTGGTCTTGGTGGTGCTGCCCTTGCCTGCTGCTGGTGTCGTTCCCTTGTTTCCGTTCGCTGGCTCGCTGCTGGTCGCTCCAACGTCTAGGTTCGCAAGTTTTAGATGGTTCAGTCTTCCGCTCACAGTGTTCTCGAATCCGTCAGCAAAGGAATTTCCTATCTCGATGCCAGCGTTCTTGATGTCCTTCCATGCTTCCTTAATCGTACCAGATATGTCAAAAATCTCTTTGAATCCCTTCTGTGCCTTGGATAGGTCGAAAGTCACGATACCTTCGAGAATATCAAGCATGCCCTTGGCTGCAAAGCCCATCCTCTTGAATGCGTCTATTCCGAGATTGCATACGAGTTTGATTGCATTCCACATCAAGCGGAAACTTGTGCCGAGTGCATTGATTACCCCTCGCAACAGAAGGCTATCATTGTACCAATCGATGAAGTAGTTTATCGCCTTCACTACTCCCTTAATAACTGCCGTAAGTGATTTCTTCGCAATCGTTGACAACTGAGCCTTCATCTTCTCGAATCCACCCCCGGTGTAATCAAACAAAGAAGCCATTGCGTCCTGCAATTCCTTTGTTGCATTCAATTCGTCTTCTTGTGCCTTGGCAATATCCCCGGACTTTGCCTTCACTTTGTCCATATCAAGTTCGATATTACCGAGCATCTCGATATAAGCAAGTCCGGCATCCTCTCCAGGACCACCGAAGATGTTGGCAATTGCGCTACCTACAGCAGCACTTGACTGAGGGAGTTCCTTCAACTTATTAGCCACCTCTTGCATAACCTGGAATGTGGTCTTGCTTCCGTTCTGCAAGTCCTTTTGAACTTGCTTGGAAGAAATGCCTATTCCGTCAAGCGCAGCAGCCGTAGCGGTTGTCATTTCTCGCAGTCGTAGATTTCCTTCCTTGATGGTATCAACGCCCTTGTCGCTGAAGATTCCCTCCTTGGTCGCTTGCGTTGAGATTGCCACCATTTCTTCTGCGCTCTGTCCTGCTTCCTTGAAGTATCTCGGGTATTCTTTAATCGTGTCGAGAAACTCACCGTTTGCGTTTGCACCGCTCACCAGTCCGTCTTGCATAATCTTCAAACTCTCAGAAACGGAAATGCCGAAAGCCTTGCTCATTGTATTAGCAGACTGCATCGTCTCCGTGAATTCCAAGCCGAATGTATTGGATACCGCAAGAACCTCGTTGCGCAAAGATTTCATCTCGTCCCCGGTCAATCCGGTGAACTGCTGCGTCAGTCGTGTGGCTTCCATCAATCCCTTGTTGTAGTCATACCACCAATTGAATGCCATCCCGACACCTGCCACACCTGCCATGGCGAGGAAATAAGGGTTAGTCAATAAGGAAAGAGCCGTATTTTTCAACGCACCAAACTTTACCTTTAGGTCTTCCACGGACTTTCCCATTTCCATAACCTTTCCGATTCCAGTATCATCAACAACATCAAAACCGAAAAACTCGGTGTTCTGCAGGTCGTCAGCCGCCTTCATCATTGAATCGTAATAGCTGCCGACACTGCGCTGGAATCTTCCAGTAGCCTCCTCAGCCTCTTTCAGCTCCTCTATCAAGTCTTGGATATGCTCCTGCATCTCCTGACCCTTGGAACTATCACGCTCGGCACGGCTCATCTCATCGTAAGCCTTGGTGGCATTTGAAAGCTGGGCACGCAACTGTTTCAAGCTGCCCTCCTGCTCGTTCTCTGTGCGCACGTTGTTCTGGATTTCCTTCCGCAAGGTGCGCACGTTGTACTGATACTCCTTGATGGTTGCGTTGATGGCTTCCGTCTGCACCTTCATCTCGTTGGTTGTGATGGTCTTGTCTTTCTCCTGCTGCTGCAAGTCCTTGATGCTTGCCTTTAGCTGGTCTATCTTCTCTTTGTATCTGATGATGCCATAGATTGCATCCTCGTACTTGACCTTGATGTCAAGAATCTGCTGTCTGTCTTCACTTACCATAGTTCTTTCTTTTAGTTGTTCAACTCTATCATTGTAACCTCGCAATATCCGCTGTTTGTTGTCTTGATTTCGAGAACCGCAAAATACGCTCCGTACTGGGCAAGGTACACTGGCTTCGTTTCGTCAAAATCTAGTATATCCAAGTCCGACAGATTGAGCCGTTCCGTGATTACGTGCGCCCTGGCGATACTTGCTGCAAGCTGCTTGTACTTCGTATCGAATATGTTCTGAAGGTCAATACCAAATCGAAGTGCAGCTTGCTCCTTATCATCTCTTAGCGTCATTATCCGCTCCTTGCATCCCTTATACTCTCCACCATTCTTCATGCCGAAAGAATCAAGTGTTCTTATCGGTATGCGGTTGTCATCGCTGGCTGCAAAAGGTAGCGTCCATGTGTCCTGCTCATAGCCCAAAGTCTGGTTGCTGATTACGAGGTCTGCATCATAGTCCCCGGTTGTCTCTTCGTCTTCCTTCCACTTGTAGCGGTTGTGTTGCATAAAGTCTGAAACGGAATACTCGCTTTTCCGTGGTGCACCTTGGCGGTCATACGGAATGAGTTTTCCGCTCCAGTCGTAGGCGTTCGCCTTGTTTGCCCAAACTCTGGTAAACATGATAAACTGCACTTGCGTGCTGTTGGTCAGTTGCCTAGGGAACGAGCCAGTTATCAAAGCTAGAAACTTAATGAAGTTTGTTACCTCGATTTCAGGTAGATTTATGCCGATAGGGAAACTTCCACCAATCGGAACGCTGTCCCCACTCTTGACGCTCGCAGTGATTTTGCCGCCATAAACGGAAGGCATGTTGACTGTGTTTATTCCGTACATGATAGTCTCAAACGTCAGTACATCGTCCTTCTTTAGCGATATAGTGTTTGTCCCTGCCGAAAGCAAATAAAGATAGCCATCGATAGCATATCTGCGTAGTACGACCGGGTACTTAACCTGTCCATCCTCGTACTTCAAATCTCCGAACTCGTATTCCTGCGTGGATGCCTCACCTCCGGTGGTACTTGGTGTTGTTACGGTCATTTTCACGCCCATAGGCAACTGAATCTCCGCTGCGTCTTCAAACTGATGTCTGACGTAGTATTGCACTTGCACATCAAAGATCAGTTCGCAATCCTTCGTTATCGTCAGTTTCTGTACATCACTGCCAGTGCTTGGTGTGACTGACGTCAATGAGTTGTTGACGGAAAAGGAAAGTGCTCCCAGTCCGTCACGGCTCTTAACGTCTGCGGTCAGATTACCGATGATTGTCTTGTCGTCTGCCTTGTTGTTGATTATAGGCACAACGAGGTTGTTCAACATCTTCTTTGCTTCATCATCCTGCCAAACGAAAGATACGCCCGACTTCCTCGCTATCCTTGACAATAGCCAGTTTACGGTCACACATGGCTGCAAGAATTTTGGGGACGTTTTATATTCATCCACCGCCACATCATCGCCTACGAAATCCTCCTTATTATCGCCATCTATCATTTCGTGCATAGGTGTCAGCCCGGTAACTGATAGCGACAGAGTGCTGTAATATTCGGCAGGTGCATTCACTACGAGGTATGCAGCTCTAGCCTCTCCTCTGATGGTGTATACTTCCAGCGTCTCATCTTCTCCGCTCACGGATATAACCCGCATGTACTTATCCAGTACTGCATAGCTTCTATAATCGCCCTTTCCTTGCGCTTGCACATTTGCCGTTGATGATGGCAAGAAGGGGATGAGAGCACAAATCGTGTCCGATGCGTTCTCTATATTTCCACTGATGTATTTTCCGACCTCTGCGCCAGTTCTGATGCGTCCACGGCTAGCCGAGTATTGTGTCGTGGTATACTTATTCCTCTGCACCAGATTAATACCAAAGTTATCTTTGCTTTCAATTCGGTATGGGTTGTAATAAGCAAAGAATATTCCCTTGTTCACGGCTTCCTCCCTTGTGTTTGGTTTGTTGTACTTTTCAAAAAGCACTCTGTCTGTCACTCCCAGTTCGTTCAGTTTCATTCCGCTCTCAAGTAGCTTCGTGAACGCTGGCATTATACCCCAGTAAATTGAAACCTCAATGTTTTCCTCGATACTCAGCACGCTCAATCGTCCGTCCTTGATAATTTGCACACCTCCACGGAAATAACTGCACTGGTGGAAAATAAAAGGGTATCTGCTGCCGCTCTTCGGTCTGTCCGCTTGCTGCAAAACTGAAAGGTTGTGCACCGTCCGTGGTAGCTGGATGGTGTACGTGTAGTTCGGGGTCATTTTCGTGACGTCACGAAAAAGGTTGCTCTTAATGTCGAGCACCACATCGGTGCTCTCCGGCAAATCCATCAAAACACCGTCTATATAAAGTTGCTGGTCTGTCATAATCTCTGAACGTTAATGTTATTTATTATCATTTCGCACACGAAATCCTGCAAGCAAGCTGTGCTCTTCGTGTAGCTTCCTGCCTTGATTGTTACGCTCGTCCACTGGTCTTCCTCGTTCATCCAGTCTCCCCCGAGGTACATGTCAACGACTGGGCTGCTGGCTAGGTCTTGCAGCATATCGAACGTATCACTGTCAACCAACGGGGCACAAAGTTTGATTGAATCCGTGCGCTCGTATCCCTGCCTTCTTCCGCTGTCGCCAACGTAGCCGTATATGTCGCTGTATCCACACAGATTGTTGCGTATGAAACTCAGGTCGCTGGCTATTTCTCTCGTTTCCTCCCCAGACGCAAATAGCCAATAGCGAATGAATCCGTGTCGGTCAATCCAACGCAGATAGATGCCGCTCTCGGTATCGTCTCTGTCAATGCGCAGCAATAGTGACTGCTTGCCACCGGCAGATAGACAGAAAGTAAGGTCGAAAGTATTGTCAAACGTTCCCTGCTGAATCTCTCCATCGTAGTCGTAGATGTTCCAGTACCTGGCACCGCTTGGTAAGATGGCTGCATTGAAGTCTATCATGTCGGTGGTCGGAATCTCAAGCAGCTTGTTGGGTGCTCCCTCGTAACCTATAAGCAGTTTGGTGTCCGCCTTACTTAAATACATACCAAAAGAGAACGGATAGTTGGTGAACCACGTAAGGCGTTTGTAGCCGTTCCAGGTTTCCCCGAACCTTGGCGCACCCCATACTACGTTCGTAGTGAATTCGATGCTCGCAAGCTGTCCGTCTCTGTCATCGTATGCGTTAACCTCAACTCTTATGTGCTGGGATAAGTTATTGACGTCATAGTTTATCGTCCAGTCCACGCCTGCATTGATGCGTCCATCGAAAAAGGCTTGTACGTATGCCCTGTAGTCTGTAATGCACTTTCCGTTGAACGCCTCCACATTGTAGGCTCGTTCCGTTTTGCCCCATCTGATTATTACCTCAATACACGATAGGTTGCTTCCACTCGCTCTTATGATGCAAGGCAAGAAGGCGAAGCATACTTCATCGGGATAGAAAAAAGAATATCCGTTGTTCACTGTCTGTCTCATACCGTCTCATTGTTTAGTTTGATACTTCCCACCGACTGGTGGATTAAGAAAATAAGTCGCTGTCCGAGCCGCTTCATCGTGTCGGGCACAACATTGCTGTATACGTCAGCCCTGCCGCCAGTCCGGTGCAGTTTAGAACCCTTGTTGGCGATGGTGTGGGCGATGGCTCCAGCCATGCTCATGTCGCCACGCTCTTGTGGTGTATACTTGTGCTGCCGCTTGGTTTTGTAGGGGATAGGTCTGCCGTGCAGTCCCTTGTCTTTCATCCACTGCCGGATGATGCTACGGAAGCCGTATGGTATCTTTCCTGCCCTTCGTCCGGTCTCGAGTACTCCGAATGGCTTGTGTCCCCATAGGATGGTTTCTTCCTCGCTGGGCTGCTCCACCTTTAGGCTAGCTATCGTTCGCCCTGATGCGTTCTGTCCGTTGATACGAATGTGGTTGATGATAAGCTGCCGTGCTCTTTCAACCTCCTCACGCATGATGAGCGATGCCGCCTTGGGGTCGAATTGAATGCCTCCCTTGCTCATACCTCACACCCTCCTATGCTCTGTGTCAGCTGAAGGGAGTACATTACGCCCGACACAATCGTGCTCAGACGCTCGATGATGGTCTCGTAGTACTGCTGCCCTTCCAGTGGTTCGAACTGGTGCGACTGGTTGATGGCTCGTATCATCCTTGCCCCTGCCACCTTCATGCGGTCGATGCACTCTCCGTTGTCTTCTCCTTCCGCTTCCCTCGGTACGGTGTCGAGATAAGCCAGGGCAACGTTTACGGTGTCGTATACTCTGCCGTTTCGTATCTCTGTCGTGCCGCTGGCTGGGATGATGCAGACGATTGCCGGATAGTTCAGTTTCTCCAGCTTGGTGTCTGCTGTGTCCCAGTCCTCAAATAGGTAGGTGTAGTCTGGTAGCGTGTCTGCTGCCAGCTGCTTCAATGTTTCTCTGATTGTTGCCATAATTATCTAGATTTACGTTTCATCTCTTCTGCCTGCAACTTCTGCAGGTTTCGCTCGTACACGCTTCTCTTGTTGTCCATTTCCATGCACTTGTAGATGCGAAGCCATGGGGTTTTCAGAACTTGGTCGTGGTCGCTGATGCCCATCCTTACCGCATACCAGTCCAGCATGCCGAATAGTCCGAACCGCAGGGTATCGATGCCTGCCTCCTTCTCCAGTCTCGTTGGCTTCGCTGTGTCTGTGCTCTCGAAGAGCTTGTTGATGCGCTCCACCTCTGATGTAACCCAACCGATGAGCATAACGACATCAACCGCCCTAGCCTGCTCCACTTCCTTGTGGCTCAGACCGAGGACGGTTGTCACTATCTGATACAGACTTTCTTCGCTGTCTGATAGCTGGGAAAGGTCAATCAGCTGCCCGATGGAAAGCTGGTTGAGATTGCCGGGCACTTGTTTCCCTCCGACAAACGCTGGTCGTGGCTGCTTGCCGATTTTGTAGCTGGTGTGCCTAGCAACTGCCAGCCAATACTTGAATGTCGTGTTCTTATCCATACGCTTTATATTTTTTGTCGTTATCTTTGCCTTAATACGTGCGCCCTAGCCGTTCCGTGGCTTGCTACGGATAACTTCTTCAAGGCTACGTATCGTATTGCGTCTATTCCGTGATTAAATGCGTCTATAGGCTGGTTCGTGGTCTCTCCATCCCTTGACTTCTTCCACTTGTATTGCTGCATGTTCCCGATGATGCCGTGGCTGCGTCTTGTTATATTGATGCGAAAACGCTTCAAAATGTCGATACCGTTGTTGATACTGTCCGCTCCCTTGGTGCTGCCGATTATCCACAGCCCTCGGTTGTGTATCTCCTGAATGCTCTTAGGCTCTGCCGAATCCGCAATGATAAGGTCTCGTTTCGTCCGTCCTTGTTCCTTGCATCGGTCTGCGATGTCATCGTTCGTCATTCCAGGCTGGTAGATTTCTTCGTCCACCCATAACTCTCCGTGCGCCAATATAACGTGCTCCAGCGCAGTTGGGTCGTTGGTGAATCCGAAGTCCATACCCCTGCATTCCATCTTCCACTCCTCCCTTGGTGGCAGCTTGTCAACGATGCCCCAGTTGGTGAAGATAAGCCCGGTTATCTTTCCGGTTAGTCCACGCGCATATACTCGCCACAATTCTGGGTCGTCAATCTCTTCAATCTTTTTATGCTCCTGCGCCGTGAGAAATCTGTTGTTTCGGTGGTCGCTCAGTATCAATCGGCAGTCATCCCTGCCGATGATGTTGTTGTGCACCCAGAAGCGTGCGCTTGGGTTGTAGTCTATGAATACCTGCTTACGTGTTCGGATGGCAAGCTGCCAGAACACTTCGTAGGGCACACCGTTCGCCTCGTTCACGAACAGGTAGTCACGCTTACCGTTCTTAGCATCCTGCGCATCTTGGTAACTCTTGAACTCGATGATTGAGCCGTTCTTTCCTCGGTAGCTGCTGTCGCTCTTGTTGTTCTTGAACCAGTCCAGCAACTCTGCCCTTGTGTGCAGGATGGTGTCGAGGTCTCGCATGGCTCCCACCTTTAGGTTCGGGAGGTCTTGACCGCACACCGTGATAATTGCCATCGGATGCTCAAAAGAAAGCACTATAAGACGCTGCATGATGGTGTATGTCTTCCCCGAGGACGTGCCTCCTTGGTTCACTAGGAACCTTGGCTTTACGTCCGCATTCGGGTCATACAGCTCACCAATAACGTCAAATAGTGCCATTCTTACAAACAATAAAACTTAAAACAAAATTATGGTAAAAAATTATTCTTTATCCAATCCTTCACGCTCGATTACTTCCTGCTCGCTGGATGCACACTGGTGTCCAGAGTTGATGTATCGTACCTCGATGCCGCCTTGGAAGCCTGCGTTCAGGTCGAGCACGACCTTATCCAGTCCGAGCAGCTTGCAAATCTGCGTTTCTGCCTTGATGATGATGTCGAGGTAGCGTGGTTCTCCGAATCCTCGCTTCTCGGCATCGTACATTATCGCCTTAACGGTCTCGATGGAAACCTGCCTCCCTCGCTCATCTAAGACTGGCTGTCCCTGCTGGGTCGCTGTCTTTTCGTGGTAGTCTTCCTTGGATTTCTCCCAGGCATCCCAGGCTTCACGTATTACCAGCTTCAACCTTGCCACCTCGCTGGTTATCTTTTCGTCTGTGTCGGTCAGTCTCTCTTCCCTCCACTCCTTCAATAGCCGCTGAATGTCGCAGTGCGCTTGATTGTATTTCGGTCTGTCGAGCCGTTTGCGAACCTCTGCCGTGATTTCTCGCTCCGTCCATCCTCTGCGGTATAGAGGTGCGATAATCTGCAGGCGGTTCTCGATGTCGATTTTCTGCGCTCGATGTTTGTTGTTATTACCTTGTGGCATACGATTCTTGATTTAAAATTTTGCTCCGTTGTACTTGTATACGATGTTTCCCTCGCTGTCTCGTTCGTCAGCTGGCAACATTGCCCCTTCGAACATCTTGTATGGCGAGTGCGCTGCCTGCGGATTGTTCCAGCACCACTTCATGTAGTCGGCTGCGCTCATCGTGTAATACTTCGAACTTTTCTCACGCGTTCCCATGTTCATCGCCTTATCCAGTTTCGCCCTCAAGAAAATCTCTGCATCCAGCTTGATGTCGCTCCACCTCACGTACCCTTTACGCTTGCAAATGTTCAATGCTTCGCAAAACTGTCCCCTGCTGTAGTTCCATGTTGGCGGCAATCCACAGCAACTTCCGTTGTGGCAAAGTTCCTTGAAGTGTGCGTCCGATACGTAAAAGCGCATTCCCAGCTGGTCGCACAGTGCCTTCATGTTATGGAAGAACGGTTCTTTAACCTTGCGGTTCAGTCTAAGATAGCCGGACTGTACGCTGTACTTCTTGTAGAATGCGAGAATGTCGAAACCTGCCATCTTGCTGATGGTAGGCAACAATTCCCTCAATGTCGGGCTTCTCGTTTCCAGGCAGAAGAATTCAGTGCTCAAAGCTGTAGCCCCTCTGTTGAATGCTTCCTTGATAAGGTCGAGGTACGTTGGCGTGCTCACTCCGATGATGAAGGGTCTCAGTCTAAGCGTTGCACCTCCTGCTCCTGCATTGGCGATGCGCTCGATGGCTTCAAGTCTTGCTTGTGGGCTTTCCACACCTCGCTCTATTACTCTAGCCTTCTCTGCATCGCTGGTGATGATTGAGAACTTGAAGTTCCAGTTCTTCTGCCCTCTGATCAAGTCCATGTATCGCTCATCCTTGGTGAACCATGCTCCCTTGGTCGAGAAGCAAAGCGGATAGTCTATATCCTTGAAAAAGCGCAAAAGTTCCAGTGTCGTTCCGTACTTACGTTCGAAGTTGTCGAACTGGTCGCTCATGCTTCCCCACTGCATAACCTTGCGAGCCTTGATGTATGGCGCAAAGTCTCCACCGTGCTTGTCTGGGTCAATGAACATTCGTTTGATGCGCTCAACGCTCACGTCTTTAACCTCCTTGTGCAGGTATTCCTTTTTCTTGCTGCCAATACCTCGCTGGTTCTGAGCAAAGCAATACATACAGCCAAAGCTGCAATTATTGTAAGTGTCAAAAGCCATTGGCATTGAGCAGTCGGGAAACTCGTATGTTATTCTTGGCGTGTTGCCATAATGTTCTGCCATATCCTCATGAATTTATTTTGTTAATGATAAAGTCTGCGATTTGGTCTGCTGTCTGCTCCGTGGTGTCTATCGCTACAACGTCACACCCCGCAGTTTGCCATTTCTTTGCCGAATGTGCCGATTCTCGCTGTCCCCGGATAATATCCTTGCTCAACGTCTTGTTCGACCGTTCTGCGAGCCTTTTTTGGATTTCTTCGAGTGGTGCGTATAAGAAGATTACAATCTGTCTGTCCGCATTGAACATTGCGTGCGTCAAGTTCGTACCCCAGCATTTTAGTCTCATCCCTTCGCAAATGATACAGTCGGTGCTCTCAAGTGCCTTCTTCACGATGTCACGAAGTATGGTCGTACCGTTCAGATTGTCAACACCTCCGTACTTAACATCGTATCGCCCTGCAAATGCAACTCCATCCCTGGTGCTGCTTATTCCGTTCGAATAGCTTTCGATTCCACCAAAGCTTTCTATCAGCTTTCGGGCAACGGTGCTCTTTCCGCTGGCGTTGGTTCCAATTATGAAAACACAAGTCTTTCTCATATTCGAGTTATTTTTGTTAAATTTCGTCTCTGCCGGATTGAATTGTTCCGAGCGGATAGTTTATCCATTTCAAGAGTTTCTCCGACTTAAACGCGAAAATTCCGACTATTCGGGTTTTTCTTTGAGTTCTTCCACGTCAAAGTTGCGCTTCTCGATTGCGTCAAGTCCCAGCATATCTGCCACGGCTTGTGCGTCCTCGCTGCGGTATACGATGATGATGCGCTGTTCTTCGTCCTCTGCTGGTTCGTAGGTCGTGGCTTCCTGCTGGATTTCCCAGGGGTTCAATCCCCATCGCTGCATATCGTCCACATCAAATGCTCCCTTTAGCTTCTCTTCGTCCCAGCTGCCAAAATAGACGTTATCCTTGATGATGAACTCGTCCGTCTCTTCGTCGGATAGGCTGTCAGCAATAACGACCTCGACCTTTGGTTCTGCCTTCCACTTCTCCCAGTGGCTGCAAAGCTGCTGCTTCTCTCCATCGGTCAGTTTCACGGCAACGGCTTCAATCGCTCCCTTGATAGCTTCGTCTTCCATCTGCTCGATGTTGAGCAGGGCACGGAAGCGCATGTTACCTCCGAGGATAACTCGGTTCTCATTACAGACGATTGGTCTCATCTTTAACATCTTCGGAAACGTCAGAATACTCTCAACGAGTTTCTGCATCTGCTGTGGCTCAATGCTGCGTGGGTTGTCTTGGTTCTCCACCAGGTCGTGCAGGTTGATGTTCTCGATTTTATTCTTCTCCATTGTCTTCCTCCTTTCCTTCTTGTCTTGGTTTCAGTTCATCAAAGTTCCAGACGATGCGGTCAATATGATCAACTCCCAGAAGCTTGGCAAGGAATGGCTCATCGGCTGGCTTGTAGTGAATGATTAAGTTCTCACGTGGCAAAACGCCATCGCCCATTATCGTTGGCAAGTCGTCAGGGGTTAAGTCTTGACCTTCGATTTCAGGAGGTAGTTCCCCTGCGAATGGGTCGCCCTCTTGGTCGTCCTTGCCTTTCTTCTTGCACTTGCTGGTGCTGCTTGTTTCCACTGGTGCTGGGTTCCAGACTGGCATACCCCAGTTCTGAAGCTGTGCGCTGTCCCATCGGTTCGCAAGGTCGTTGAAGTCCCAGTTACCGAAGGATAGGTTGTCTTTAATCATAAACTCCTGCTTCTGTGCTTCTGTCAAGTCTGATGCGCTCACCACGGTAACTGTTGGCTGTTGCTGCCATCCCTGCCAGTACTCCATCAATGCGGATTGCTCATCATCGGAAAGACGCTGCTCTGCATCCAGCTTCACTTGAATGCCTGCTTCGTCCATCGTGACAATGTGCTGCAAGGCTTTCAGTCTCATGTTGCCACCCAATGCATGGAAGGTCTCATCAATAACAATCGGGCGCAGGGTCAACATTCGTGGGAACACGATGATGCTCTGCACAAGCTTCTGAAAGTTCGCTTGACTTATCTCTCTTGGGTTCGCTTCGTTCTCGCTGACCCTCGATAGTGCGATTTCTTCTGTTTTCATTTTCTTCTTGTTTTAAGTTCGAAATACTGCTTATTTGATAAACACTGGCGCAAAGATACTACTTTTTTGCTTTAGTTGTTCGCTCTTTGCCCACTTTTAACTTTTTCCAACACTTCGTTTTATTTTATCCATCAAAGGCTTTGATGGTCTTCTGCAGGGTTGTCTGCGGTTTCTTCGGCATCACTCTGACCGGGTATCCTGCACAGACCCATGCGAGGAGAAGTGCGTCTCTCTGGTCTTGGTTCATTCTCGGCAACTTTTGTCCTGCGCTTACAAAATAAGCAATTTCGTCCTGCGTGATTTTTCCGTCCTTCCCCTTCCAGCATTTTTTCAATGGCTTGATGATTTCGCAGGGGATATTGTAGTGTTTGCAGCACTCGACAATCAAGATTCCGGTCTGATGGTTCATTCCGGTAGAGCGTCCGATTGCTGCTGCCTTGACTGCTGTCATGAAACGATTAAGCACATGCCAGTTGCTTTTGTTGAGCCAGCCGCCTTCAATAACGACCTTAATCTTCTTGCAACTCTCGTTCATTGCCTTAAGGTAATCTATCAAAGCTGGGAAGTTCATTTTATAAGCGAGAAACTTCTTGTCGTCAAAGACTGCTCCAACTCCGCTTTCCTGATTGTCGGGGTCGATTCCGATTATAACTGTTCCTTTTTCCATTTTTTTCTTTAAAGTAATTATTTTGTTTGAATTTCACGCATAAGCGTTTATTTTGTTTTGCTGGTGTAGTTTATTATCCAACACCCTTTACGTGCGCATATACGTGCGCACATGCGTTATTATCCCTATCTTTCCCCTACCCCTTTCTTTCCCTTCTTTTCGGTTGCGATAGAGAAAGCTGGCAGGGATTCCGGAAGTTGTGCCTGCGGGTGCAAAATAAATGAATAACAAAATGAATATGTTGCAGGGTTCTTCCTTCTTCCACCGCCAGCCGAATGAATAAAAGCATAATTTTCTAACGATTTCTTTTTCTTACTTCCTCATGTACCACCTCGCTTTCTTTGTTTGTTGTCAGACTTCGGGAGATGCGTTTCCGGCTCTCATATCGTAATTTCAAGATGTTATAAGTTTATTTGTTTTGATATTAGAGCCTATCTCCTTCTGTCCTCGCTGGTTAAAAACTCTATTATTGAACTCACGACCGATTATTCTTTTTGTTTTCTAGCAGCCAAGCCAGATGCGCTGCCTGCTGCGGATTCTTGAACAGAGAAAGAGCCTTCTCTACGTCCGGCTTCTTCCTCTCACGCATCGCTCTGTCGGCTACCCGGTTCTTGGTACCGTAGTTCCGGTAGTGCTTACTCCAGTACTCCTTTTGGTACGCCCGGTACTTTTCCCGGTTTCTCTTTCGCCATTCCTTCGTGGCTCTGAGGATCTGTTCCCGGTGTTCCTGGTAGTACGTTCTGTTCTTCTCCCTTGTTACGAAGTCGCTCATTGCATTCAAGTATTACCTGATGTTCTACATATTGCTTGCGTGCCGGGCAATAGATGCCATTTATGCAGTTTCGCCCGGCATCGCAAGCCTTGCATAATTCACTCGCCATGCGTCCACCAGAAAGGTAAGTCTACGAAGTCGTAGTCAGTGAAGGCAAAATTCTCGTGACCCTCGTATGGGATGCATTGAGTGAAGTCTGCTGCCTTTCCGCTATGTAAAGGCAAGACGTTGTATCTAGATGCAAAATCCTCTCCACGGTCACGGACAAAGAACGCTGGAAGCCACTTGAATCCTTTTCCGCACCTTACCAGCACCTTGTCAAAGGTCTTGAAGGCTGGCTGCTCCTTCCCATTCTTCCAGATGTCGTAATGTTTGTTGAACAGTTCGACTTCGTTCTCTGTCGCTTCTCGAAGTTCCTTGTTAACGCTGATACGCAGGTCGAAGGTTTGGTCGGTCACGAACTTCTCGTTCTCGATTTCGTACTGGTTGCCGAATGTCAGCGTATCTTCGCTTTCGTTCTTGTCGATGAGTTCACCGATGATTGTCAGCTCTCCGTCCTCGTCTTCCTCTCTGAAAACGTAGAGTTTGCCGATTTCAAACGCTGGCTTCAAGTCCACAATCATTTTATGCTCACTATCCCAGCGTTTGCCTTCCTTTGCGAGAGCATCAAAGAGTTGCTGCTTTTCCGAGTCCGTGGCAAATCTTTTAATACGACTTACACGACTAAAAAATTCGCCTTCTACTTGGTTGATATATATATATACTCATTACGCATATAAGCATGATAATATATCTTTCTAGTTAAACTAATTCCTCTGACAAGAACTATTGTACCCGAATCAGACATTACTATATCTCCATCCTTGAACTCAGGCTGAGGTTTCTCAATCTCCAGTGTTTCCCGGTTCAGCTTTCCACCAAAACGCTCTTCGATTTTTGTTACATAAATTTCAGAATCTTCACGGTTCAATTTATGGAAGGTATTTGTAGAAAGATTACCTTCATTCTGATACCATTTGTCTTCACAACAATCATACGCAAACTTTCCCTTAAAAGCTCGGTAAGTGTTGCTCTCAAAACCATCAAAGATTGTATAGTACGGCTTCTTTCCTTCGTAACAAATAAGCACGTCTCCCTTCTTGAAAAACTTGCTCCAATCTCTCATTTCGTTAGAAGGGAAAAGCATTACTTCTCCTCCCTCCATCCATCTGCCGTTCTTGTCGAAGCGATAAATTCCGAGGTCTTTTTCAGTCCTGATTGTTTCATTGTTTGATGGAAGACAAGTAAACACAACATTTCCGCACATTGGCGTGTATAACTCTGTGCCATACTCAACACCCTTCAATATCTCGTAAATATTAATATCTTTCTGTTCCATTGTCTGAATGTTTTTATTGTTTGTTATTCTTGTTCTTTTTGTTGTGATTTTCAACTACCCTTATCATTTCATCGGTCACGGTCTCGATGAAGTCAAGGCAGGAAACATGCGCTTTTGTGTAGGCATCTGCAACCTTCTTTGTCGGAAGCATTCTCAATGCCACGGCAGTAGCTTCTTGGTGCGTAAGCTGTAGTTCGAGGATGGATTGCAGGAAATCCAGGCTCACGGTCTCTTCTCCTGCCAGTTCTGCAAGTCTCTTAGCCTTTTTCATTATCTCTACAGACCTGCGTTTCATTTTGTGCTTGAATTCTTCGTTTACTTCCATGTTCTGAATGTTTTTTATTGTTTACAACTTAACGTGTCCGAGTTTAAAATAAAGTTCCAACAGTTCCTGAGTATTGAGCCAGAAATCGGTGTTGCCAACGTATACGTGATGTCGGTGTTCATCTGTGATGATTTCAATCTTTTTCATTTCTTCTTACTTTTCTGAATGTGTCTGTAACTATCATCAAAGAATTATCTTCTTCGTTGTATACAAGGTCATTTGTGATATACCCCAAGTCATCAACAACATCTATATTACCAAACTGTTTCTTGTGAGTTTCAAGAAGTTTTATAAATGCTGATATTTTCATCCCTCCACCTCCTTTCCAAAAAGTTCAATCTGTGGATGAATGATGTCTGCCCTCTTCTTCTTTGCCGCCCAGAGAAGGAGGTTGATGTTCTTGGTTCCAGCATTGCCCTCGAGGTATCTGATGATGTAGGTCAAAGCGTCTTGAACAGCTTCTTTCTCATTACCGTAGAAGATGCTGAGAGCGTCATATCTACTCGGGTAGCCTGCCGGGCTGTCGTACCAATGCTTCCCTTTTTGAATGCTGTAGCCCCATATCCAGCCGAACTGTGTATTGGCGGTCATTACCTTCCATCCCCAGTTGTCTGAACCCTCTACGGCATACTCGATTACGTGCGGATTGATGCAAACATCCTTGATGTTGTATTTGAAGCCTTCATGCTCTGCGACCGGCTTCTTGATGTCGTAGCTGTTTTCGGTCAGCCATTTGCACCAATCGTTCGATGTCTTGAATACGAGCCCCGCGGCTCTGCATTCGTGAAAAAATAATTCATTCATGGCTTTAAATCTTTACGAAGTGTACGTCCTTGCGGTCTTCTCTTTCACTATTCAGACAAGCAAGATTCCTGCACATAATGCCTTCTCTCTTACCGTTCAAGATGCACTCGTAGCAGTTATATTCAGATAGACCTATATCCTCAACCACCTTGCAATTTACACCTTCAATGCTAATTGTCGCCCCTACTGGGTAATCTGTATTAAAGCATTCGTTGTTTACAATACATACTTCTTTTGCCATAATTCTTTTGTTTTAAGTGTTTAAAATATGTTTGCCTTATAATTTACCGCCCGAAGCGTGAAAACGGCTCAGAGCGGCTGATTTTGCCCTCATCCGTTATTTTTCGGGCTTCCAGTCGATGCCCAGCCGCTGCAGAACTCCCTTCTCGTAGTATCTTGTCAGCGAATCCTTGGCAGGCTTGTTGTTCGGGTTCTTCTTCAAGTCTTCGAGGTTCTGCTGGATTACCCACCGGAACTTGCTGTCTTGGCTCTGCTGGCTCGCTGGCTGCTGATGCTTGGCTTGCTCGTAGAGCTCCCCGATGCTCGGTCTTGCTGTTGCCGCAGGATCCTGCGCCCTGGCTGCTGTCGATTGCGGCTGCTGGCTTGTGGCTGGCTTGGTGTTGTCGTAGTTGCCCTCCAGCACCTTCGGGAAATACTTCCTTGTCATTACCCAGTCGTACGATGCCCAGGAATGCCCTGCGTTCAGATAGTCGCTAGCCATAGCCTTGTCGATTGCCAGGTAAATCTTGGAAATATCTCCCTTGCAGTCCTTGAGCCTTCCTCTGATTGCCTCCTTGCGGTTTTCCGTCATCAGCGTCAGCCTTCGCATTGCGCTGTTGGTCTTGTCGTGCTGCTCGTTCCAGTAGTCCTTGATGGCTGCGTAGTCGATTTCGCCTTTCTTGGATTTCTTCTTCTCAGAACTTTTTTGCGGTTCTTCTGCAGCGCAAACGTTTTTCTCGGAAAAACTTTGCATAGAAGCTTCTTTAGAAGGTTCTAATATATTATCTGTTTCTTTAGAAACATCATATTCATTATCATTATCATATTCATTATCATTATCATAAGGTATACGACTTTTTTCTTCGTATACGTTCGTATTCGATTGTATACGTTCGTATTCGGTCGTATCACTTCGTTCGGTCGTATCACTTCGTTCGGTCGTATCTTCCGCATGCTTTTTCTCCCACCGCTTTCTGATATTCTCACGGTTGCGTTCGCATTTCTTCTGATACTTGTCCGCATTGCGATCGATGTTGTCTTTGATAAATGAAAAAGCCATCCTTACAACTGGCTCTAGCTTGATTGTCTTTCCATCCCTTGCGTAGATGAAAAGTGCCCTAGTCAGCTGTCCGAGTTGCTCATCCGTAAGCCCCTCGATGATGGCGTAGTAAGAAGTGTATAAGATGAATGAATCGTTCATAATTTTATTCTGATAATGATAATTTCTTTTCCAGCTTCCGTTTTAAGACTGTAGCCATACGGATTTTGTTCCGCTGGCTTGTGTCGGTCGGTGCTGTCACTTTCCCACCTAGGGAAATATAATTCTCCAGTTGGGAAATTATATTCCTTAGGTCGGTTTTTGATATAGGAACAGCCATAAGCCCTGCCTTTACTTAATGAGCAATCTTCGTGCTCCCTGCACTTGCTTAATGTAGGCAGCGCATTCCTCGGGATGGTCTGTCTGAAAAGCCTTGGCATCGAACTTCTCGCTTGCCTTCGGTGCTTTCCACGTTGCCAGCGTCTTGCCGTTTCCGTCCACGATGCTTTCAGCGTCACCAAAGAACAGCTTCAAGTTGTCCTCGATTTCCTTCTGTCGGTTCTCGAGTGTCTTGCTCTTCTCCTTGATTTCCTTCAACTCGATGAGCATGTCCCCGATTTCGGCTGTGGCTTCAATCTCCTTTCCTGCCTTGTGCATTGGCGACTTCAAAAGAACGTCTTGTGCGCTGTAGGCTGGCGGCTCTTGGTCGCCCACGATGTAGTCAAGCCAGAACTTGGTTATCTCGTCCCTCATCCATCCGAAGAACTCGGGGTCGAAATCGATGTCACGGTAGCCGAACTCCCTGCCTGCTGTCAGCCAGGCAAGTGCTCCATCCTTGTATTCTCCCACTCCGAGGTTCATCTGAAGCTGGCAGAACCAATGTTTCGGAAGGTCGTCTGCATCTATCTGCATCTGCGTTGTCTTGCACTCGAGGATGCTCTTGCTTGCTTCGTTGTGTGTTGCCCCGGTTCTCCAGAAGGTTCGGTCTGGACTTACTCTCAGATACGGAGTATCGGTGTTCGTGATGGTGTAGTCGTCCGTGCTCGCCTTGATGATGTGGCAGTGGCTCTCTCGCTTGAAGAACTGCGCCACGGCATCCTCCAGCAGGTGTCCTGCAACCATCGCAAAGTTTTCAACCTTTGGTGGGTCGATGCCCTTCTTGCGTCTCCATAACTGGTATGGGGTCTCCCACGGATTCAGTCCCAGTACTGTGCCTGCCTCTGATGCACCAATTCCCTTTGAGCGGTTCTGTAACCACTCCTCTCTGCTTTTGTATTTAATTATCTGTTTCATTGTCTGAATGTTTTTATTTATCAAAAAAGAATTTTCTAGCTGCTGCAAGAACGACCGAGCGAAGGAATTCCTCCTTTTGCATTGTTTGACCAATTCCGCTCGCGAGGGAATTGGCTTTACCGTGGTAGGAAATATGGAAATCGAATCCTTGGTTTCCGTCTTCGTCTACATCTCCAGTCGGCTCTATTGCAACAAGCAGGTAGTTTCTTTCTTCCTCGTCTTCCTCTGCCCATGCCTTGAAACCATCTGTGGTTCTTTTGAAGTACTTGTCGATGGTGCTCTTGTGTTTCTGATTGTTTTCTTTTTCTGCCATAATTTTTACTGAATGTTTAAAAGTTGCCGCAGGTTCCCTATAATCTGGTCAGGTTCCCACCCTGAAGGTTGCCCTGCGGCTAATTGGGAAACGCTATAACATTATAAACTAAACTACTTCTTAGCTGCTGTGCCAGTCTTTCCTTGGCTGCGGCTCATTGCCTTCTCAGCCTTCTTCTGTGCGCTCTCGGCTGCTGCCTGCGCCTGCTGTGCGATGGCTTCCTGCTGCTTTGGCTTCTTGAAGGTCTCCTCTACTGTGGTCGTACCTTCCTTGATGGCGTTGTACACACCAGCCAGCTTCTGAATGTCCTCTGCCGTTACTTCCTCGGCTGATTTCTTGCCCAGGTATTCCAGCAGCATAAGGTCTGTTACCTGGTACACTTGGAAGCAGGCTACGCAGCTCTTCCACTGGCTCTGTACGCCAGTCTGCTTGATGTGCTCAAGTGCCTTTGCCTGCACTTCCTTCACCACGCTTGCAATCAATACCTGCGGCACGACCTTGCAGATTGCGTTACGCTGGGCGATTGCCACAGCTGCATTGCCAACTACAACCTGCATATCCTGCGAGAAGGTGTAGCCCTTCGATGTCAGAATGCTGCGCTTCACTTCTACAGAGTAAGCCACGTTGCTCTCGAGGTCGTGGCAGACGCCTTGTGCCGTGATGGTCTTTCCATCGTTTGCGATGATGCGACCCGCGATGCGCAGGTTCTTCCAGCATGCGGAAATGATTTCCGTGAACCTAACACTAGGACCCTCAATAACCGACACCTGACCATCCTTGCCCTTGCGCTCTAGGTGGTAGAAGCAGTTGTATGCTACATCATCGTCCATCGCTGCCAATGCTACCATATTCTGCTTGCACTGCATGATGTCTCGAGGGAACTTGTGCGCTGTGGCAATCTGTCCGTCAATCTCCGAGCGGTTGATAGCTTCCAGCATTTCTCCACCGCTTACTTGAATAATTTCATTTTCCATAATTCGTTCTTTTTATTGTTCAACATAATCTTTTAATTAACTCTAGTGGAAGGCTGGGGATTCGAACCCCAGTTGATTGCTATTCCACCCTTGCCTGCTGCTGGTGGATGCCCTTCCGTTGCAGGGCGCACGCTGTCGTTTCCGCATATTGCATGGTAAAAACAACTAATTTTAGATAACCTTGAAAAATGAGTTTTGCGTGCGCCCTTTGCCCTGCCGCTGCAGGGAGCCATATAATAATTGTTTAACATCGTAATCAAACCAGTTGAGCCATAAGGCTGTCGAGCCTGCTTTCCTCGAAGGCGTCCATCGGGTCTTGGTCTGCGTATTGACTGTTCTCCTCCAGCCAGTCGTCCATCACGTCCTGATAGTTGACGCAGCCCTCGATGGCTTCCTCCAGCCGCTCGCTGTCGTTGTTGCTATTCTTGTGCGTCACGACCGCTATGTTCCCGGTTCTGTCGCACCATACGCAGATATTGCCTGCCTTGGTTTTAATATCTACCCTTGCAACCGCTGGTCGCTGTGGATCACGGTCTAACTCCAGCCAGATGGCATCGTACATTGCCTCTTCGCATTGTTTGATAATTCTTGGTTCCATACGCTCTTACCGTCTGCTTAAATAGTTAAAGAATGTCAGACGTGCGTCTGCAAGCGTCTGCTTGTTGAACTCGCTCATCGGGAGCACCGGTATTCCGTCCAGTGAAAGACATAGCATGTTGTCGAACTCCCTTACCTGAAAGCGTCTCTCAGCTTCCTTCATGGTTGCCAGTCGCTTGCTGTCCTTTCGCTCCTGCTCCCACTTCGCTGTTAGCTGCTTTGCTTTCTCGTAGGCATTCATCATAGGGCAATCCTCCAAACTTTTTTAATCTCGCTGCCCTCGAAAACCTTGCGGTTGTCGATTCTGCGGAACTTGACCTTAATCTTACCAGCCTGCAACCATCTGCGCAGGGTGTTGCGATGTATGCCAAGCACCTTGCAGGTCTCTGTCATGGTGTATCTGCCTGCGTCTGCTACCTTTGGTTCTTCGTTCGTCATAACTAAGCCCTCCAAAAAATTAAAGTTACTAATACGATGGCAACTACCAGGCTTATTACTTCGTCACTTGTGATAATCTCGATAAACTTCTTCATACGCTCTGAATGTTTAAATTGGTTCTACTTGATTATTTGCGCACGGCTGCACGTCTCTTCTTTGGTGTTATCAATCCAGCCTTGATGAGGATAACACGCACGTTCTGCTGGGTGCAACCAACACGCTGTGAAACTGCGAGCATTATTCTGCTGTCTGAGGTCTCGGCAGGTGCTTTTGCTCGGAAATCTGCAAACATCGCTATGATGTTCTTCTTTCTTTCGTCCTGCTGCTTCTGCAGTGGGGTTCTGAAATCATAATTAAAATTTTCTCCCATTTTATTTGTATTTTAAATTATTTTCTTTATCTTTGCAAATGAGTTTTTAAACTCGTTTCTGAAATCGTTTGCAAATATAAAACAAATATTTTAGATTACAAAACATTTAGTAGTGATTTTAGTATTAATTTAATTTTATTTAATTTTATTTTAATATGAACGGAGAAGAACTAAAACAATATATAAAACGCTCGGGAATGTCCGTTGCTGCTGTTGCGGAGGAGCTAGGAACTAGTCCGCAGAACTTGAATGCAAAGTTTAATCGCAAGTCTATAAAGATAGATTTCTTTCAAAAGATAAAGGAAATAATAGACAAGTGTGCCCCTCCCCTACCAGCCGAGATGGAAGAGGCTGTTTTCGGTTCAAACGTCAATGGCTCGAACAGTTCAAACGTTTCTCAGCCAATAGGTAGTGATGCTGCCTTGGCTGCTGAGAATAAACTGCTGCGAGAACAGAATGAGTTCTTGCAAAGTCAAGTAAAAACGCTGCTTGCCATTGTGGGACAGAAATAATTTAGTAACTTTGCAAAATGAAAAAGTATGGTTAGTAAGTTAATTAAAGAGCACGACCGCAGGACGCTGCTTGCAACGTATCTGTACGGTGTCTCCAATCTGTTTATAAGCGGAACGGGCATTGGTGGGTTCTCACCATTGATTACTGGCGATGAGATAGGATTGTATAATATCCTTTTTATTGCCTTCGGTGTCATAGCGTCATTCGCCTTCGCTTATTTCGCTAATAATGTAATGAAGTATAATAATTCAAATGTTTAGATTATGGAACTAGCAACTTTATTTATGTTCATAGGTGCGGTTATCGGCACCAGTCTCGTAATTTGGTCTAAGACTAAATCGGGTCAGAAATGGCTGCGTGAACTTTAGTTCTCGCTCCAGGTACAATATCAACTAAAATTCTAAGTAACGATGAAAGATGAGGATTTCATAGAGCGGAAGGAGAAGGTTCTTCTTGCCGCTCTCGGTAAAAGCTGGCTATGGAAAGCCAGCAGGTTGATAATAGGCATTATCCCTCCAGTGGGTGCGTTTGTGATGCTGGTGCACTGCACCCTGCTCTCGTTCGGCATTCGGGTAAAACTCACGGAGTGGATATTCGACTGCTCGCTCTTCGGCTTCATCGCCTGGATCATCGTCAGCCTAGCCTATGGGTTCTGCTGGGTGCATCGGGCGTTCTCTACCTACAGAGTGCTGATTTCGTTCTGCATCGACTTCCAGCGTTCCTTCGGGTTCGGTGTCTTGTGCCATCCGCTCTATCTGCTGATGGTCGCCCTAGGACTGCTTCTCTTCTTCATCTTCATCAAGAAAAAGGCTTGGAATGAGTTCTACGAAAGAAATATTAACCATTTAAAGGAAAAGTAATATGAAAAAGATAATAATGTTATTCGTGCTTGCGCTTGCGTGCGTGGGTGTGCGTTCGCAAACACTTTTATCTAGGAGTTATGACGTTTCTCCAGTTATTAGCTACACCGTTTTTGAGCCGCAAAAAGACACGGTGTATTACTGGCAGATAAACAATGTTAATTCAGCCAAGATGATTGAATCTTTCTATCTTAGGTTTCGTGGAAGAAACGAACTGCAAAGAACGCTCAAATTTCTTGTCTCACTTGAAGGTGAAGAAAAGGGTAGGACTTACAGGCTTGACGACACGATTGACGGAAACGAGGTAACAACTGGAAAGGTAGAAGGTTTCCTCTTTATCCCATCCGCAGAAGGTGTTACCATCGAAAACAAAAAAGGGTTTCTTCCATCCTCATCATTCTATACCTACAAAAGTCTAGCTGATGTTGCCAAAGGTGGCTTTGATGAAATTAAAAGAAAGAAACAACCTCGGCAATTCTTGTTTGAATGAAGTATCTTAGCGTTCTTCTCGCCTACGAGAAATATTTGCCAGTGCTAACCCCTTCCGAGGTGGATGGTCTGCTGGCTTCTCGTCCCTCGCTGGCTCAGTTGCAGGACTGGTCGCAAAGATTGAATAACCACCGGGCAAGGCTGGAAAGCGTTTTCAGTCGTGCCTACAAAAAGATAAAATGAATATGGAAGATAAAAATCTGATGTCCGCTGATGTGGATATAGTAGTTCGTTTCTTCTCTGCCATCGACCGCCTGAAGGCTGATGGTTGCGTTGGCGGTCTGAAGACAATAACCGACCGGTATGGTATCAACCGCTGGAACATCATGTCCCTGCGTGAAAAGCCTACCGAGTACTACGGTCGCTTTCGTCCGTCTTGGGTTCAGTTCCTAGTCCGTGACTACCACATCAACCCATACTGGCTGCTCCTTGGCTCTGGGGAGTTTTATGCAACTGGCTTCACGCCCGAAATCGTGAAAAACCTGAATAAAAACTGCACAAGAAAAAAGCAGTCTGCATAAGTTTTTAATTTTCAATTATTTAGAACATACGTTATGATTTTGAGTACCACTCCAACCATAGAAGGCCACCCTATCCGTGAATACCGTGGCGTAGTGACCGGCG
>OOBT01000329.1_pt1 | contig 31172 bp, 29 predicted proteins | sample 1671551 | NCBI WGS metagenome assembly OOBT01 (sample SAMN06348168, study PRJEB24527) | human gut metagenome | reverse complement strand
AAAATCGCCGAAACCCCCGTCACCGGCTGCCATAACGGCCGGAGCGATCGTCGACGTCGCAGCAGCGGCGAAACCGGTAATGAGCAATCGTCTGCTGATCATATATCTCTCCTTCAAGTATCACCGAAATCGGCTTACTGTTATTGTGGACCTAAAAACTTAGGAAGAGCATTGGCAATTACAGTAAGAAAAAGTTTCAAGCTTTTTATTTTGACTGCAAACGAGAACTTCCAAAGGAAGTTAAAGCCAGAGCTGAAAATTGACTCGATTAAATATGTTTCGTTCAATTTTGCATAGGCGATCGTTCGATCTATGCTGGATTAGAGCAACTGAAGCTCTTGCTAAGAAGGCTGGAGTTGTTTGAATCGGGGAATTAGACTAAGCGTGATCAAAGCAAACACGACGCCGCCCCCGAAGCAGTATTGAGCTCCCATATATTCCCATAAGCTTCCGGCCACGAGCCCGGAAGCCAGAAGGGCAAGGCCGGAAAAGAAATTGAAGATGCCGAAGGCGGTTGCACGTACCTCGGAGGGTGCTATTTCGGAGATGATGGTTGAAAAAATGCCTTGGGTCGCTCCAAGATGCATTCCGAAAAGAACGATTCCGGCCGCCAAAATTCGATAGTTTGCAGCGTAAGCAAACAACAAATTGGCAAGTGCCAGCAAAACCATGCCCAATGCCAGAAGTTTCATCGGGTTGAGTTTGTCGGCAAGTTTTCCAAACGGATAGCTCGAAAGAGAAAAGGCGATATTCATCAGAACAACCGCCATTGGAATCCAGGCGTGTTCAATCCCGATGTCGGCAGCACGAAGAACAATAAAAGCATTGGAGAATCGGGCCAATGAGAACAGTGTTCCCAAAATGACAAGCTGCACAAAGGCAGGCGTCATGACAGTCTTGAGATCCTTCCAGGCAATGCGCTTGGTATTTACGGTCGGCGTGACGTTGTCTTCAACGCCGAACAAGATCAGGGCGAGACACGCGGCGCCCGGAATCAAAGCAATCCAAAAGATGCTGCGCAAATTCTCCGTCCATAAGAGGAGAAGCAAGGTGGCCAGAAGCGGCCCGACAAAGGCACCAGCGGCATCGAGTGACTGTCTCAATCCGTAAGCTGCACCGCGAATGCTCTCATCAGTGACGTCGGCCACAATCGCATCACGCGGAGCGCCTCTTAAGCCTTTGCCGATGCGATCGAAAAAGCGAGCGGCAAGAACAACCGGCATGCTACCGGCCAAAGCAAAGACCGGTTTCGAGATAACACCCAGAAAGTACCCGGCAAAAACCAGGCGCTTCTTGTGCCCGAATCGATCGGCAACGACGCCCGAAAAGACCTTGGCTATCAACGCCGTGCCTTCGCCGATGCCTTCAACAAGACCAATCCAAATGGCGCTGGCGCCAAGAGTGCCGGCCATGAAAAGAGGCAAAAGCGCGTGGATCATTTCCGAAGAAATGTCCATTAAAAGACTTACAAAACCCAGCACCCATACGGTACGGGGAATTCTGATTTTGATAGCAGGACGATCGGACGACATGGCCGCCAAACAAAGTGAAAAGTTTCGGGGCCATTATCTGCTCGGCGCGTGAAAAGAGCGTGAAAATAGAGGAAGTTAGCCGGATAGGCCAATTGAATAAATCTATATATTTTGCTTTAACCAGGCAGAATATCGACTGCATATGGATGCGATAATAGTCTGAATCAATCAGGCAACCCATCGCAGCAAGTTTTTCGAAACTTCCTGAGCATTACGACGCCCCATTTCGTAGGCACGGATGATCGCCTGCGGATCGTGAGAAAGGCGGCCTACCGGAATCGGCTCCTTCGGACGAATGATGAAGACACTGCCTTTCTGCTCTTCTGACTTAAGATAGGCCTGCGTCCTTTTGTAGTCTTGAGGACTGTTTTCAAACGTTCGGCAGAAAGCCGGGTACTTGCGATAGAAAAGACGAACGAGCGCAGCATCGCGATCCTTGACACGGTGATCTTCTGGGTGCGTGAGCACCACGACGTTTCGATCAAAACCCATGGACTGGAAGGCCTTGAGCGGCACGCGATCCGAACAGCCGCCGTCGAGCAGGAGTTTGTCCTGATAGTGAACCGGCCTGGAGACATAGGGAAGCGACGCCGAAGCAACCAGCGCGTCAATTTCGGCAAAGCAGTCCCGCATACGAATGTACTCAGGTTTTCCTGTCTCCAAGTTAGTGCTCACTGTCCAGAACTCCATGCCGGAAGCTTCAAACGCTTTCTGATCAAACGGTTCGAGTTCCAGCGGGATTTGCCGGTAGCAAAAGTCATTGTCAACGATGTTGCCAGTACGAATCAGCGTTCTGAAGCTGAAGAAGCGCGGATCCTTACAAAAACGCGTGTAGATGCGGTAACTGCGTCCTTTTTGACCGGACACAAACGAAATGCCGTGGATGGCACCGGCCGAAACGCCGATGACACCGGAAAAGGGCAGGTGCAAGTCGTGCAGGACGTCCAATACGCCCGCCGCATAAATGGCCCGCACGCCGCCGCCTTCAACCACAAGTCCGAGTTTGCTTTTGTCGGTTTCCTGCATGGCTGTCAACGTAGGTTACCAAAGGCTTCCGAGCTTAATGCGCTTCATGCAGGAAAACAATCGGCCGTTTGTCTTGTCCCTCAGGTAATACCTCAATTTCGTCCGTCTAGGTAATTTGTTGCTCTTGACAAAACTTCGACAAAATCGGAGACTTCGATATCGTGCAAATTCCTGTATTTCCGCCATTTCCGACAAACATGCGTCCGTCCGGTACAACGCTCGTTTCTTTTGCGGTTCTCACCCAGTATTGCCGCTCCCATCTCATGCGCTGATCGTCACGCGCACAGGGCAGTGCGTCCGCTTCCAAAAGTTACTCGGCAGCGGCGTTCCATCACGAACTTTGCGTCATTCCCAGCCTTAAGCAAATTCCAATTGCAGGCACACCGACGACGTATTTGGCGCGATCTTGCGTCCGTCGTGCAAAACAGCGAGACCAGGAAAAAACTTCGACTATGCTTGAACTCAAACACATTACAAAAACTTTCGACACGGACGCCGGCCGCGTGAAGGCCGTCGACGACGTGTCGCTCACGATCAATCCCGGGGAAATTTTCGGCATCATTGGCTTTTCAGGCGCCGGCAAATCAACGTTGGTGCGCTGCATCAATCTGCTTGAGCGTCCGACCTCGGGCAATGTTGTCATCGACGGCACGGACCTCACGACGCTTTCCGACGCCGATCTGCGCGTCGTGCGCCGCCGCATCGGCATGATCTTTCAGCACTTCAATTTGATGCCCAGTCGCACGGTATTCGACAACATCGCGCTCGCACTGCGTCACTCTGAGCTCGATAAGAATGCCAAAGCCAAGAAGATTGAGGAACTTCTGGCGCTGGTCGGACTTTCGGACAAGTTAAACGCATATCCGGCACAGCTCTCGGGCGGTCAAAAGCAGCGCGTAGCCATTGCTCGGGCGCTTGCTAATGACCCGAAGGTGCTTTTGTGCGACGAAGCTACGAGCGCACTCGATCCCCAAACCACACATTCGATTCTGAAGCTTCTCAAAGAAGTCAATCAAAAGCTCAAGCTCACGATCGTGGTGATCACGCACCAGATGTCTGTGATCAAGGAAATCTGCGATCGCGTCGCCGTGATGAAAACGGGCCGCATCGTCGAGGAGGGATCCATCACGGATATTTTTGCCCACCCCAAGGCTGATCTCACCAAGGAATTCATCAATACGGCCAACAACGTAAAAAAATTCCTGGGGCTCGTCGAAAGCGGTCAGTTGGATTCCGAGGTGGCCAACGGCGGCAAGATTCTGCTTCTGACCTATACCGGAGGTTCGGCGGGCGAACCTCTTGTTGTTGCGCTTTACGAGCGCTTTAAGGTACGGGCCAACATTGTCTTCGGCAACATCGACTTCATTCAGGGTGCGGCGCTGGGCAAACTTGGCGTGGTACTCACGGGCGAAAAAGAGTCCGTCATTCAAGCCGAAGAGTATCTCAAGCAAAACGGCGTTTACGTAGAGGAGCTCAAAAATGGACTTCATTAATGCCTTGATGCCCAATTTCGAGCGCTTGAGCGGTGAGCTTCTCGAGTGCATCGGTCAGACATTCACCATGCTCGCCGTCTCGGGCAGTATTGCCTGGGTGCTCGGTGTAGCCGTGGGCGTCCTTCTTACCGTGTGCCGCCCCGGCGGCATTCTGGAAAATCGCTGGCTTTTTACGATCTTTGATCGCGGCATCGACATCATCCGTTCGATTCCGTTCATTATTCTGATCGTATTGCTGATCCCCGTGAGCCGCTTCCTGGTGGGAACGGGATCGGGCGTGACCGGTTCGTTTGTCGCACTTGTTGCGGGTACCGTTCCGTTCTTTGCTCGTCAGATCGAATCGGTTCTCGCCGACATTGATCATGGTCTGATTGAGGCGAGTCAGGCGATGGGTTTTTCGCCGCGCGAAATTATCTTCTCGGTGTATCTGCGCGAAAGTATTCCCGGCATCACCCGCGTGACGATGATCACTTTTGTGAGCCTTGTGGGCATCACAGCCATTGCAGGCGCGATCGGCGCGGGTGGTTTGGGCGACTTTGCCATTCGTTACGGCTATCAGATGGGTTACCGTGACATGATCTGGCTTACCGTGATCATTATTTTGCTCATCATCAGCGTGTTTCAATTCTTCGGCAACATCATCATCAAGAAATCGACGCACTAATATCAGAGGGAGACAAAAATGGCAGGATTTCAATCTCGATTCGGCAAGGTGACGGCTGCACTTGCGGCCGCCGGAATCGTCGCGGTCGCGCTTACGGGCTGCGGCGACGATAAAAAGGAAGCGTCAGCCGACGGCTTTACCGTGGTCAAAGTGGGTGTCGTTGGCGACTACAACGCGCAGTGGGACACCGTCAATAACCTTCTCAAGAAAGACAAGATTCAGGTCAAGCTAGTGAAGTTCTCCGACTATGCGACGCCCAATCGTGCGCTGGCTGACGGTGAAATTGATCTCAATGCTTTCCAGCATAAGGCCTATCTGAAAAACGACATCGAGCGTAACGGTTACAAGATTGAAGCGATCGGAGACACGCTAATCACACCGCTGCGTGTCTTTAACAACAAGAACAAGCTAAAGAGCATGAAAGACGTCAAGGACGGCGACATCTTTGCCATCCCGAGCGACCTCACAAACGGCGGTCGCGCCCTGAAGGTGCTTGAAGCCGCAGGGCTCATCGTCTGCGATCCGGCCAAGGGCTATGTTCCCACCAAGACCGACATCACGAAGTACAACGTCAAGATTCAGATTCGCGAAGCCGAATCCGGCGTGCTCTTCAATATTCTGCCGGACGTGTCAGCCGCTTTGATCAACGGCGGCAACGCTTACACGGCAGGACTCGACTCCAAGAAGGACTCGATCTTTGCCGAGGACATTGATCCCAAGACCAACCCCAATGTGGGTCAGCTCTTCAACGTGATCGTAGCCCGCAGCAAGGATAAGGACAACCCTGTCTACAAGAAGGTGGTTGACGCCTACCACACGCCGGAAACCGCCAAGACGCTCGTTGACGTCTACAAAGGCGCCTTTACCCCTGTGTGGGCGGGTTCCGAAAAATACACGTACTGATCGGCGGACTGACCGCCGCAGCCGGCAGCAATGGCCTTAGAGACCGACTGCCGGCTTTTCGTTGAAGCAGAGAAGGCATCATAAATGGCTATCGATACTTGCGTTCTGGAACAGAAGGACTACATCGTCGGCATGCGTCGTTATTTTCATGCGCATCCGGAAGTGAGTCTGAAGGAATTCAAGACCTCGGTTCGGATTGAGGAAGAACTAGACAAAGTCGGCATCGAGCACACCCGTGTGGGTGAAACGGGTGTATATGCTCGTGTGGTCGGTAAAAAAACGGTTGAGGGTAAAACGAAAATCGTAGCGCTAAGGGCCGACATGGACGCGCTCGGCATGGATGACCTCAAAAACTGCGAGTACTCCTCTCAGAATCCGGGCTTTTGCCACGCCTGCGGCCACGACGGCCACACGGCAACGTTGCTAGCTGCCGCACGCATTCTGAAGTCAATGGAAAACGACTTTGCGGGCGAAGTGCGCTTTTTCTTCCAGCAGGCCGAGGAAATCGGGCAGGGGGCACGTCAATTCGTCGCGGCAGGTTTGCTCGAAGGGGTAGATCGCATCTACGGGCAGCATGTCACCAACACGCTCAACGTCGGCCAAGTAGGTATCGTTGCCGGACCTCTCAACGCAAGCTGCGACTTTTTCCGCATCGACGTGAAGGGCAAAGGAGCTCACGTCTCCATGCCGCACAAAGGCGTGGATGCTCTTTACGTGGCTTCCCAGATCGTGGTAGCCGTGCAGAGCATCGTTGCGCGCAGCACCGATCCGATGGAGTCTGCCGTCGTCGGAATCGGCAAGGCCTGGGCCGGTACGCAGTACAACATCGTTGCCGAAGAAGCCGTACTGGAAGGGACGGTACGCACATTTTTGCCCGAAGTACGTGAAGCTACAAATCGGCGGCTTACGGACATCGTCGAAAAAACAGCCGAGATGCTCGGCGCCAACGCAAGCATCGTCATCAAGAACTATTCCAACCCCTTGATCAACGACGCGGATGCGACAAAAGAAGCCAAGCTCGTCGCACAGGAAATTGTGGGTGCCGAAAACATCGTCACGGACTATCCCAAGTCCATGATGGCCGAAGATTTTGCCGATTATCTGCCGCACTGCAAGGGGACATTCGTTTACTTCGGTACACACAGCAACAAGCCGGGGACCGATCGGCCCAACCACAACGGATATTTCGACATCGACGAAGAGGGGCTACTCGTGGCTTGCAATATGTTTGTGCGTTACGCGTTGTATGCGCTTGGCACGAAGTAGCCATGAATTGACCACGTAGTCAGATGGGCGGGCCAGTTAGGACCAGCTTGCATCTGAGTACGCTAAAAAACAAAGGCTGCCTGATCGTTCAAGCAGCCCTTTGTTCAAGCAGAGTGCGTCAAGAAATTAGTTCTTGTGGCACATCGTGCAGTTGTTGTGCATCGGGTCAGCCTTCTTTTCGCCCTTAACCCAGTGGTCGGCCGGCATAGCCATCGGCTGGCCCTTCACCTTGGCAGCGCCCATCTTGGACTGATCGCCGTGGCACATAACGCAGGGATTGTTGGCGTCGGTGATCTTGTAGGCATCAATCGGATGCGGGATCTTGGAGGGCATGCCGCCAGCGGCCTGGGCGGCGGCGCAGATCATCATGGAAGCGGCTGCAACAACGCAGGAAACCGTGAACTTGCTCATTTTATTCTCCTTTTTATCGGGGTGTTTTTTACGTTAGTAAATTCTGATGAACTTCTCGTCAGGCACGAGAAATTCTGCGGGTGAATTTTTAATATGATTTTAAGGTTCGCGCAATACGCCGCTTGAACTAGTTCCAGCAATTTTCTTTTTTTCTGTAAAAATTTTTCTCAGCAAATTCTCTCGGGCGTTTTTTCGACAGTCGCGAAAGCACAAACTAAAATGGCGACTCCCCGGAGAATCAATACGAATGACTATCACACTCAATCAACTTGACGTCGGCCAATCCGCTACCGTAGAAGTGGTCGGTGGCAGCGGCGCGCTTCGCCAACATTTTTTGGACATGGGGCTGATCCCTCAGGCCACGGTAACTCTGATCAAGCGAGCACCGATGGGAGATCCCATTGAGGTCCGAATCCGCAGTTATGAACTTACTCTGCGCGTAGCCGAAGCCAATGAGATTTTTGTGAAGAATGTCCGCAAAGGGGAGCCGGCAAAACAAACGCACCCCAAGCCGATAGAAATGGATCACCCCGGCTACGCAGAAGCCGGTAAAAATCAAGTGATCAAGCGTGAGCAACCTCTGATGACGGCCGAGACCGTTCGGATCGCGCTCGTTGGCAATCAAAACTGCGGCAAGACAACGCTTTTTAACAAATTGACCGGGTCGAACCAGCACGTCGGCAATTTTCCCGGCGTTACGGTTGACCGAAAAGACGGACGAATTGTCGGCCATGAAGAAGCGCTCGTAACCGATTTGCCCGGCATCTACTCGCTTTCTCCTTACACCAACGAAGAAATCGTCTCGCGCGAGTTTATCCTTCGCGAAGACCCCAACGTCATCATCAACATCGTCGACGCCACCAACATCGAGCGCAACATGTATCTCACGCTGCAGCTCATGGAACTCGGCCGTCCCATGGTTCTGGCCTTGAACATGATGGATGAGGTGGCTGCCAACGGCGGTTCCGTTCGCGTAAATGAAATGGAAGCGATGTTGGGAATTCCGGTTGTGCCGATTTCGGCGAGCCGGGGTGAGGGCATTGAAGAGCTCGTTGAACACGCTCTGCATGCCGCTCGCTTTGTCGAGACGCCGGCAGTCCACGATTTCTGTTCGACTGACGATCATGGCGGGGCGGTACATCGCTGTCTGCACAGCCTGATGTTTCTCATTGAGGATCATGCTCAGCAAGCCGGCATTCCGCTTCGTTTTGCCGCAAGCAAAATCGCCGAGGGCGATGCGCTCATAACCGAACAGCTTCATCTTGACGTTAATGAAAAGCGCACGATCGAACACATCCTTAAGCAGCTTGAAGCCGAACGAGGGCTGGATCGAGCCGCAGCCCTCGCCGACATGCGCTTCAGTTTCATTGACAACGTCTGTGCGCAAACCGTCGTTAAGCCTCACACCAGCAAAGAACATCTGCGAAGCCTTGAAATCGACCGCATTCTGACCGGCAAATACACCGCCATTCCGGCCTTTGTCGCCATCATGGCTTTGGTGTTCTGGATGACGTTCAATGTTGTCGGCGCGTGGCTTACCGACGGCCTTGACTGGCTCATCGGTTTGGCAACCGACAAGGTTGATGCCTTGCTTACGAACCTCAGTGTCAATGAGTCGATTCATTCGCTCATCATCGACGGCATCTTCAATGGTGTGGGCAGCGTTGTGAGTTTTGTACCGACTATTGTCGTCCTCTTTTTCTTCCTGTCCTTCCTTGAAGACAGCGGCTACATGGCCCGCGTCGCGTTTGTGATGGATGTTTTTCTGAGACGCATTGGTCTGTCGGGGCGCAGCATCGTGCCGATGTTGATCGGTTTCGGCTGCACGGTGCCCGCCGTGATGGCAAGTCGTACGTTGCCGTCCGAACGCGACCGCAAAATGACAATTCTGCTGACACCCTTTATGAGCTGCTCGGCAAAGCTTCCGATCTACGCATTTTTTGTGGCAGCCTTTTTCCCCGGCCAAGGTGCGTGGGTAATGATCGGGCTGTACTTGCTCGGCATTATTACGGCTATTGCACTCGGTCTAGTCATGCGGCGAACTATGTTTAAAGGGGAAGCCATGCCGTTTGTCATGGAGCTTCCAAACTATCGCCTGCCCGGTGCACGCAATGTTGCTTTGCTTTTGTGGGACAAGGCCAAGGATTTTCTGCAGCGCGCCTTTACCGTCATTTTTGTAGCAACCATCGTCATCTGGTTCCTGCAGTCATTTGATTTCCGCATCAATCCCGTTGAAGATCCTCAGCTTTCCATGTTGGCCGTCGTTTCGGGCTGGATCTCACCTTTGTTCGAACCGTTGGGGTTCGGTGATTGGCGCATCAGCACCGCTTTGATAAGCGGGTTTATGGCCAAGGAAAGCGTCGTGAGCAGCCTTTCGGTGACATTTGGTTCTACTGAAGCATTGACGACGGCATTAAACGGCCTGACTGCAATCAGTTTGTTGGTCTTCTGTCTGCTCTATACGCCCTGTGTGGCTTCCATCGCGACGATCAAGCGAGAGCTGGGAGGTCTCTGGGCAACGGGCGTTGCCGTTTTCCAATGTGCGGTGGCCTGGGTTGTGGCCTTTATGGTCTATACGGGCGGCAGCTTGCTTGGCCTAAGCTAAAAAGGAGGAGCGCTGTGAGTGCCGCCAGTTGGATTGCCCTTTTTGTAATCGCCGTCGCATTTGCTTTGGCTGTGCTGCGCATCTTTAAAGGTAAGCACCCGGGGTGTTGCGGCGGCTGCAACGGGTGCAACAAAACCGCATGCGCAAAGTCAGGTTGCACCAAGTGCCGGACTTAACCGCCCAATCGTTTGTTTTCGTGCGGTTGCGACTCAGTCACTGAGCAGCTCAACTTCAGGCTGACGGCCGAACCACTTCTCAAAGATTTTCGCAAACTCACCGTTTTGCTTGATGGTGGCTAGACCGTGGTTGATGCGCTTGAGAAGCTCCTTGTTGCCCTTCTTGACGGCAATGCCCAGGTCTTCACGGGTCAGAGCCACCGGCAACGCTTTCACCTTGCCGCGGCCGGCGGTAACAACATAGTAGTCGTTGGTCGGGATGTCGTTGAGCACGGCGTCCACTCCGCGGTTGCGAAGTTCCAGATAGCACTCTGTGAGCTGGTTGAAGACTCGCACCTCGGCGTTTTTGACCTTGCGGGCAGCGGCTTCGCCGGTCGAACCGATCGATACAGCCAAACGCTTGCCTTCGAGGTCTTCGGCCTTGGTGATCGTCGTATTGTCGGCATTGACGACAATGCCTAGCCCGGCAATGTAGTAGCGGTTGGAGAAATCGACGCTTTTTGCACGCTCGGGCGTAATCGTGATGTCGTTGATGGCAATGTCGATGTTGCCGGTCTTCAAAGCAGGTATCAGACCGTCAAAGGCGAGGTTCCTCACTTCTACATCAAAGCCTTCGGCCTTGCCGATCGCACGAATGATGTCAACGTCGTAGCCCACATACTGGCGGGTCTCGGAATCTTGAGAACCAAAAGGCGGATAAGTCGCGTCCATGCCGACAATCAGCGTGCGTTTAGGATGTTGATTTGCCCAAGCAGGAACAACAGACAGCGCAGCTGCGGCCGTCACGACGGATAAAAAGGTTCTTTTCTGCATTGCTGGTTTCAGGAATCCGGTGTTCATCCATACCGCGAAATTGCGGTAATAAACTTAGAATTTTAAGGTGATTTGTGTTGAAGGAGCCAACCACCGGGCAAACTCCCGTGTAGGTACTGCGATTTGCATCAAATCAGCCGACTGAAAGCAATCAGCGCCAAAGCATCGGCACAACACAATTCTTCGCAGTCGTATCAACTGAGATACTGCTTCCGGTGATCTGTACTTTTGTTAAGCTCTTTGCCACAACGCAACCCGGGAGGAAACCAAATGGCGCAGCACCTTTTAGCCGATTTAATCCGTCAGAGCGGTTCCGTCGTGATTGACGGCGCCATGTCCACAGCACTTGAAAAGGCAGGTTGTGACCTCAACGACAAGCTCTGGAGTGCGCGCGTACTCATTGAAGAACCGGACAAGATTCGGCAGGTGCACGCTGATTATTTCGAAGCGGGAGCCAACGTTGCCATTACCGCAAGCTACCAAGCGACCGAGGCTGGATTTAAAGAGCGCGGAATTGACTCTCAGAAAGCATATGGCCTTATCGCTCAATCTGTGACGCTGGCTCGTGAAGCTCGCGATGATTTTTTGATTCGTCATCCGGAACGAGAGCCGAAAACTCTTTTGATCGCGGGTGCCGTCGGCCCTTACGGTGCTTATCTTGCCAACGGTGCCGAATATACGGGCGACTATCACCTTTCGGACGGTCAATACCGTGCCTTTCACCAATTGCGCATGAAGGCTCTGGCAGAAGCCGAAGCGGATTTTCTCGCCGTTGAGACGCAGGCAAGGCTCGATGAGGTCAAGGTCATTCTCTCAATGATGGAAGAGCTCGACATGACAGCCTGGGTAACCTTTACATTGAAGGACAGCGGTCATATCGCTGACGGAACGCCGATCGAAGAGGTTGCCGAAGTGTGCGGCAAGCATCCGTTGGTTGACGCCGTCGGCGTCAACTGCGTCAAGCGTGAAATGGTGGCTGACGCATTGCAGCGCATTTCGTCCGTCACAGACAAGCCAATGATCGTTTATCCCAATTCGGGTGAAACGTATGATCCGACGACAAAGACCTGGCATCATCTGGTCTCGGGGCCGGGCTGGGCCGACTTCGTGTCCAAATGGAAAGCTATGGGAGCCGTTTGTCTGGGGGGCTGCTGCAGAACGTTGCCCTCGGATATTGTTCAGATTGCTGAGCTGATGAAGGCTCGCCACTGAGGACGGACTTGCCCGGTATTCGGCGCGAACTACTCGGAGCAAAGAGCGGTTTGGAGATTGTTCGGGATGCGATCCGGGAAACCTTGTTGTCCTATTGATTCCCGGTCAGCTGCTCAATCGTCTGAGGCGTTGTGAAGCTGCTTGATGTCACGCAGCGGAGGTAAGCCGAAAAGTTCCTTATAGTCCCGAACGAACTGAGCCAGGCTTACGTAGCCAACGGCAAAGGCCGCCGAGGTGACGTTTGTTTCGCGAGTGACCAATAGACGGCGAGCTTCAAACAGCCTGACACGTTTGCGAAACTGAACGGGCGAAAAACCGGTGACTTGTCGAAATTTTCGGTGGAACGTTGCATTTGACATGTTGGTTTTCCTTGCCAGCTCTTCCACCGAACAATCTGTCGCATAGTTGCGTCGGATCCAACTGACGGTTTTTAAAACGGCATGGCCTTCGGATCCGGCACTCGCAAGTGCTCTGAGTTCTGCTCCGCAAGATGAATCCAGAAGCAAAGCATGCAGTTCTCTTAGTATCAACGGCGCACGCACCGCAATCAGTTTGGGACGGTCCAGTATTTTCAGCAGTCGCAGGAACACGTCTCGCAAATCCTCGTCCGGACAAATGACGAATACACCGCCGGGCATTTCTGACAATTGTCCGGATTGAAGGCGATCGTACAGGGCATCGGCGTATTCCATCAAAATCGACGCATCGAGCGACACGGAAAGCGCAAGAAAGGGATTGTCTCTCGAAGCATCGAGAGTGTGAAATTCACTCGGCGAAGCAATGCCGCACACCAGACTTTCCCCGGCACCGTACTCCAGCATCTTCCCGCCGATCGCCGTGGTTTTACGACCATGCACAATGAAAGTTGTCATGATTTCGCCGGCTGTGCGTTCAATAAATGCATTGGATTCAATGCGATAGAGCGTCAGTCCGGGAACCAATGTGGGAAATACACCGTGATGCGGTGCATGTCGGGCAATGATTTGAGCTGCGGACTCGAGCGAAGCGTCGAACATAAGGGGATCTTGCGAAGAACTGAGAGATCGGAAGAGCACGACCCATTATAGGAAAGCAGGAAATTCATCTCGTCTTAAGTTGATAAAAAAAAGCAAAAATTTGACATGATGGACCATGAAAAATATCTCCGATGATTGAAAAATGTAAAAGACAGTTCAATACGTCCGGTCTGATATTTTGGAAAAGTGGAGAAATCATGCAAAAAATTCTCGTCATCAACGGCCATCTGAATCCGGAAGCCTCCGTTGCCGGCAAAGCCGTGCTCAACACGCTTGAATCATCCCGTTGCGAGATGCAAATCAGAACGTTGGCGCAGTTGTGCGGTCCCAACGGTTTTGATGTGGCTGCGGAACAAGAGGCTTTACGGAGGGCCGATGTGATCGTGTGGCATTTTCCGTTTTATTGGTACTCGGTTCCGGCGATTCTCAAAAAATGGATCGATGATGTGCTTACGCGCGGTTTTGCCCACGGCACCGGAGGAACAGCTTTACACGGCAAAAAGCTTCTCCTGTCGTTTACGACCGGTGCGGCGGCTCAGGAGTATGCAAAGGGACGTGCAATGAACTGGCCGGTGGAGGCATTTCTTCCGCCACTTTTGCAGACTGCCTACTTATGCGGCATGAAGACATTGGCTCCGGTATGGTCAAACGGCATGATTTTTATTCCCGGCGTTCACACTGAAGCTGACCGCAAACGAATCCTCAAGCAAGCCGAAGAACATGCCGCGCGGCTTCTTAATGAAATTAACGCCTGCGCTGAAAACTAGATTGGGGAGATTGAGATGAAATTTCTCGTTGACGTTCGCATTACTGACCGTGAGGCGGCAAAACCGTATCTGCCGGCACACCTGGAATATCTGAATCGTCATTTTGAAAACGGCGACTTTATTCTTTTCGGCGCCTACGTTCAAGGTGAGGGAGGAGTGCTGATTGCTCAAAGCGAATCAATTGACTCGCTGAATTTGCTTTTACAAGCCGACCCCCTGAAAAAAGGAAACTGCGCAACCTGGGAGACACTTGAATTTCGTGTGGCGCGCGCAGCTTCGAATTTAATGGACTAGCAGAGGATTCTTGCCTGCAATAGGAGACACACCATGAAAAGGAGGCACCTTTTACAGTCGACCTTGGCGTTTGGGACCTTACCGAGCGTTGCGTTGGCCGCGCCAGCAGTTGTAGCTGACAAACCGAAAGCCGACATGTCGACCGATGTTGTGATCGTCGGAAGCGGTTTTGCGGGTTTAACTGCCGCTGTCACAGCCTCTCGTGCCGGAGCCAAAGTCGTGGTTCTTGAAAAGCGCAGCTATTGCGGCGGCGACGGCGTGTTATCGGCCGGCATCATCGCGTCGGCCTTTTCAGAAGTCCATAAGGCACAGGGCTTCCAAGGAAAAGCGGATCTTGACTCGTATTGGCAACTGATCGAGGAGGGACACACGGATGAACCTCTGTCAAAAGTGCGCGACAACATGCCCAACTCGCCGATGTACTCGGGCATAGCCAAACATGATCCGAACGTTTTGCGGCGTTCAGCAGAAATGTCTCCTGCAGTTGCGGCCTTCGTCATGTCATACGGCATCGATTTTTTGCCGATCAATCCGCAGCAGCCTTTTTTGTTACCGTCCAAGCCGGGATCCATGCCGAAATTTGCGCAGGCCATGCTCGATGAACTTCAGAACCGCGGTGTCTCCGTCTTGCTCGATAGCGCAGTGACAGGACTTGAAACACAAACCGAAGATAAAGGTCAAGATCGCGTCACCGGCGTTCGATTTGTGCAGGATGGCAAAACACAATTCATCCGGGCTCGGGCCGTGGTTCTTGCCACTGGCGGTTTTTCAGACAATCGACAAATGATGCACCGCTATAAACGTGTGTGGGCCAATATTCCCAAAGGATTTACGGCTATCGGCGAAGGCGTTCCGCCGGGGCACGACGGCGACGGCATCACACTGGGAAGACTTGTCGGAGCCGCCGTCGAAGATATGGGGTCCATGCCCAAACTCTTTGCGGCTCCCAAACCGGGGTTCCGAAGTCCCTCGTGGATTCTTTTTGATACGGATACGGCTTATCTGGTCGACAAAAACGGCAAACGATTTTGCAATGAGCACGAAAGCCGCTACGCAGGCTGTGCACTGGCCTGCTTCAGGCAAAACATTGACGGCGCCTACGTTGTCTTGGACGAAGCCACAGTGACGGGACCGAACAAGGAGCGTTGGCGCTACGCCGATTTATTGTCGGCAAAGGCCCTTTTCAGAGGGCAGACCATTGAAGAAGCAGCCTCAAAAGCCGGTGTTGATCCCAAGGGGCTGCAAAGAACGCTTCAGAGAATTGCAGACGATTCCGCCGCGGGAAAAGGGGACACGGAATTCGGACGCAAAGACAAACTTTTCCGTGCTCTTAAAGGACCTTTTTATGTGTCAACGCCGAGTTGGCCGGTTCGTTTCAAAACGGAAGGCGGATTGGAAGTCAATCCGGACTTTCAGGTATTGAGGGCCGCCGACGATACGCCGATCCCCGGTCTTTATGCCATCGGCGCAACGTGCGGTTCCATTTCGACCCGCTTGTGCGATGTGATTGCCAGCGGATTGATTGTCGGACCGATTGCCGCAGCAGGTGCATGAGGGCAGTACCGTCTGCGGTTAAACCTCAACCATAATCAAGGATTAGCAATGATCAAAGTTCTTTCATTGGTAGCGATGTGTATGGCTGTTATCTCATTTTCCGGCTTTGCCGCCGAGGCACCTTCGACTGCTGCAGCAAATCCCTACGAACAAAACATTGTGCGACTCTCCAAAATCACGGTTGCGCCCGAATATCTTGATCAATACAAGGCATTTGCCGCCGAAGTGGGTCGTGAATCAATGAAGCGTGAACCCGGCGTTCGCGTCCTGTACAGCATGCAGGAAAAAAAGAACCCCACGCGGTTTGCCATTCTCGAAATCTATGCAAATCAAGAGGCTTACCAACATCATATCCAGACGCCTCACTTCAGGAAGTACAAGGAAGGAACATTGCATATGGTGACGTCGTTGGAACTCATTGACTGCGACGCTCTCGTTCCGGAAGCGCTTATAAAGCCATAGCAATATTTGATACGGATACTCAAACAGCCTCCGCCGGAGGCTGTTTTGCAGCAGTATCAATTCAAGCGTTTTTCTCTCAGAATCGTTTGATTTCGATCGGATTGTCTTGCAAAGGCGTTTCTCTCGATTTCCAAATCTTCCTTTACCCAAAGGGCGGCATGCTTCACGGCTTCCTGTTCTGTCAAAAAGCCTTTGCCCAGACTCAACATGGCTTTAAGTGACTGTCTTGACAAAAACGCCATCGGAAAGTGTGCTGCAAGCAGCAAACAGGCAAGACCGAAAGCGCCGGAATGGACGCATAACGCCAATCGGTAAGCACTGCTCTGTACCTCCTGCGGTTGATGCAGTGCGAACAAAGCAAAGCCGGAAGCGAGCAAAAGAATATTCAGAAAAATAAGAGCGCAGTGGGCAATGCGCTGGCCGGCGTTGTAGCGGCCTTGGGGAGGAACGCTGCCCGGCTTCTGCGGTCGATTCAATATCTTGCTTGGATACCCGCCCAAACATTTGAGCCAAGCCAGAAACGGACGATCGGTTCGGAAAATTTCAAAGAGCATTCTTTGAAAGCGGGATTTTGCAAAAAGGATGTATGCGCTCAACAGTACGGCAAGAGCAAATCCAAAGGCAAAATGGACTCCTATCGAAAGGTGCGTCGGCTCAATGTTGGCTCTGGAAGCGGAACCGATGAGAATGCCCGTAGCGGCGAGAACGGCCCAGAACAGAGCATTGAATAGGTGAGTAAGCTGGTCGCTTAACTCAAAACGACGAATCAGGACGGATCGCATGGCTGAGACCTCTTCTAAAGGGAAGGCGCTTGCGACCTACAAGTGAGACAGACCGCGGCGCATAGTTCAGGAAAAAAAACAAAACGTCAAAACTTGAGCTTCGGCGGCATGTTTGGGATCGCGCCACGATCTGTGCACAGAATAGTCGACTTCAATGAAAAGATGCGTTACGCAACTGTCAGACTTTGGTAGCAAACGAGTCCGTGCCGCTTCAATTCAAGAGTCCTTTGGCCGTGTGACACTCGGCGCAATATCTTTTATTTGTCCGTTTGTCTCAAAACAAAACTCAAATGACAGTGCGGCAGTGGTAACTGCCTAAAGTGCGGGTGTCGGCAGCAAACGCATGCAACTTTGCTGCTCAACGGATTTACGAACTGACAATGGACACTGCACTATTCGATCTTTTTGTCGATTCATTCTGGCAAATTCTGCTGCCGGGTTTGACCGTGACCATTCCGCTTACGGCGATCGCCTTTTCCGGAGCGCTCGGCATCGCGGTTGTGGTGGCGCTCATCCAGTACGCACACGTGCCTGTACTGAAGGATCTCGCGCGCTTTTATATCTGGGTCACACGCGGCACGCCGCTTCTGGTGCAGCTCTTCGTCGTCTTCTACGGTCTGCCCCACGCAGGAGTGCTGATCAATCCGTTTGTGGCCGCAGTAGTCGTCTTTGCCGTTAACGAAGGTGCCTACTGCGCCGAAACCATCCGTGCGGCACTCGAATCTGTTCCTGCCGGGCAGCTTGAAGCGGGCCTGTGCAGCGGCATGAGCTATCTGCAGACGATCACCCGAATCGTGTTGCCCCAGGCTTTCCGAACAGCTTTCCCGACGCTTGGCAATTCGCTCATTGCCATGGTGAAGGACACATCACTTGCGGCCAACATCACCGTCACGGAAATGTTTATGACAACGCAGCGCATCGTGGCACGCACCTACGAACCTTTGTTGCTCTACATCGAAGTCGGCATGATTTACCTCATTTTCTGCACGGTTCTTACGCGCCTTCAGAGTTACGGCGAGAAGCGCCTGAGAACCTATGTCTCCCGTTGAGTCAAAGGAACATCGCATGCTGTTGAGTGTTGAAAATCTGCGCAAGACCTTTTCGGGCACACCCGTATTGCATGGCATTGACCTGGAGGTCGAGAAAGGGGATGTGGTCGCGATCATCGGGCCGAGCGGATCGGGAAAGACCACGCTTTTACGTTGCCTGAATTTTTTGGAAAAGGCCGACGGTGGCCGGATGACCTTTGCGGGCGAAACGTTTGACCTGGCAAAGATCTCCCGCAAAAACGTTCTGAGTATCCGCAAGCGCACGGGTTTCGTGTTTCAAAACTACAACCTCTTTTTGAACAAGACGGCACTTGAAAACATCACCGAAGGACTGATCGTCGGAAGAGGAATCAAAAAGGGACTGGCACAGGCCAAGGCGCATGAGCTGCTGGCTCGATTTTCCCTGACACACCGCGAAAACGCCTATCCGAGTGAACTCTCGGGAGGCCAACAACAGCGCGTAGCCATCGCACGAGCGCTCGCTGGCGATCCAGACATCATTTACTTCGATGAGCCCACATCCGCTCTTGACCCGGAACTTACGCGTGACGTGCTCTCGATTCTGAAGGAGCTTGCTCAACAGGGACTCACGATGGTCGTCGTCACGCACGAACTCACCTTTGCCAAGAGCGTCGCCAACAAGGTGGTTTTTATGGAAGCCGGACACGTGGTGGAAGCAGGAGACGCACAGACGATCTTTGGGAACCCGAAAGAACTCCGAACAAAAGAATTTTTGGAAACGCTTGTCTGAGCACCAAGCAAACAATCGATTTGGGAAAGGGAAAAACGTATGACAAGAAACCTCAAAACACTGACGATGCTCGCATCCGCTGTTTTATTGGCGACGACACTCACAGGATGCGGAGAAGACGCTAAGACTGAGACTGCAGCAAAAGCAGCTCAAGCGCGAACGCAGGATCTGTTGGAAACAATCAAGTCACGCGGCACGATCACGATTGCCATGGAAGGAACTTGGTCTCCGTGGACCTATCACGATAAAGACGGCAAACTGACCGGTTTTGACGTGGCCATCGGCGAGAGAATCGCCCAAAAGATCGGTGTCAAGGCTCGGTTTATCGAAGGCAAATGGGACGGGCTGCTCGCGGGGCTCGACGCGGGACGTTATGACCTGATGATCAACGGCGTGGGCATCACCAAGGAGCGCAGTCAGGCATACAGCTTCTCGGATCCTTACGCCTATGACCGTGTCGCGGTAATTGTCAACGACGATCGCGACGATATCAAGACGATGCAGGATCTCAAGGGCAAAACAACGGCCAACACCATTTCAAGCACTTATGCTCTGGCCGCTGAAGAGGCAGGAGCCAAAGTGATCGGTGTGGATGATCTCAACCAGACGTTTGAGCTTTTACGCTCCAGACGCATCGACGCGACGCTCAACTCGGAAGTGACATACCTGGACTACACCAAGGCTCATCCGGACGCCCAGATCAAGATTGCGCTCTATACGCCGCAGGCTGGTGAAATCGGCATTCCTCTGAAGAAATCGCCGCAGAGTGAGTCACTACGCAAGATCGTCAATGAAACAATTGCAGAACTGAGAGCCTCGGGAGAACTCAGTAGGCTTTCGGTGCAGTTCTTCGGGATTGATATCTCAAAGAAAAATTAAAGGCAACAAAAAGTAATTTACTTCGGTTGTCGAACTCAGATTACCGACTTTCTGCCCGAAGTGTGCACCTCGGGCAATTTTTTCACTCACAAAAAATTTGGGAAATACGACGAATCTATACTCGCTCGGTTGATGGCAGAGAATCGTGCAAAGAACGCGTTCGAAACAACTACTTATGCCTCTGGGGGCTCAGTTAAAAGCCAGTCACAACCGATGAGTGCGATTATCTTTGCACGCACTTCAGCCAGGACTTTAGCCGGTATTTTTTCCTTGAAAACCGCATTCCTCGCTTTCCAATCCAGATTTTTTATGTGATCGGAAAGCACAACGCTAGCTTTATTCGTTGACGGTACGATAACTTCAAAAGGGTAACCTTTGATGTGTGTTGTCATAGGGCAGCAGAGCATCAAACCGGTTGTCCTGTTATATACCGCTCCACTCAGAACAAGGGCAGGTCGACGCCCTGCCTGTTCATGGCCGCTTTGCGGGTTGAAATCAAGCCAAACGACATCGCCTTCATCGGGAACAAAGCGTTCACGATCCATCACCAAACCTCCTTACCCACAGGCTCATCCTCCGGCACATCTGGCAAGTTATCTGGAGAAATCTTGGCGACCAAGTCAGCAAGCACATATCTGGGCAACGGCGTGATCGGTTTAATCGTCCATCCATCAGCTGTCTTGCTCAAGTTGACTTTCGAATTCTCCGATATTCCGAGATCGTCTCGCATTGCAACAGGCAAGCGGATAGCCAAGCTATTGCCCCATTTACCAACAGTAAGTTCCATATCGTCCCTCTATATAATATCTAGGATATCTATGATATTTGATTGTATCAGCATTCCGTCGTACATGGAAGACAACTTATCGAGATAAGAAAAATTGGGTACTGACGAGTAACTTGACGACAGTCAACTACCCCGCTCTAAAGAGCGAGGCTTGATAAAAGCCTTGGTTGACTAGCCTCAGACCGCCCAAAAGGCGGGCTACGTTGGATGGGAATGCATAGGCACCGCGGGATGTCAATCCTAGTCCCGCGCTCTGCGGTTTGCGGTTAAAAGCTCTGAGAGGTAGGAGCGGTGCCGCGAACAGGTAAACCCCTTCCAACATTGGCGAAGGATTTCAACCGGTCGCAAGACCGAGGAGACAAATCTTGAGAGTATTTGTTTTAAACAAACGAGGGCAACCGTTGATGCCGTGCTCACCGGCAAAAGCAAGGTTGCTTCTCAAAGAGAAAAAAGCAATCGTCAAAAGACGCACGCCTTTTACGATTCAACTTACGATCGCAACGGGCGAAGCAAAGCAGCCTGTAACGCTTGGCGTAGATTCCGGCTACAAGCACATTGGTCTTTCGGCCACAACCGAAAAGGCCGAACTCTATGCTTCGCAAGTCGAACTGCGTCAAGACATCACGGATCTTTTATCTGCCCGTCTTGCCCTGCGCCGCTCTCGCCGCAGCCGCAAGACGCGCTACCGTGCGCCTCGTTTCGACAACCGGGTGGCAAGCAAGCGCAAAGGCCGGCTAGCTCCTTCGGTGGAAAACCGCATTGCGGCGCACATGTCGCGTGTAGAAGCGGTCATGCGGGTCTTGCCGGTGACTGCCATAACCGTCGAAACAGCGGTGTTTGACACGCAACTGCTGAAGACCCCGGACATTGCCGGAGCGGCGTACCAACAAGGTGAGCAGCTCGGATTTTGGAACGTGCGGGAATACGTGCTTTTTCGGGACGGACACGTTTGTCAGCACTGCCGTGGGAAGTCCAAAGATCCGATACTCAATGTTCACCACATTGAGAGCCGACGGACCGGGGGCGATGCGCCGAACAATCTCATCACGCTGTGCGAGACCTGTCACAAGGCTTTCCATCGAGGGGAGATCGAACTCAAAATCAAGCGGGGAAAGTCGTTCAAAGCAGAAACCTTCATGGGCATCATGCGTTGGACGCTCTTTGAGCGTTTGAAAAAGGCTCACCCTGAACTCAATGTTCACAACACCTACGGTTATCTCACAAAGCACAAGCGCATCTCACACGGGATCGCAAAGAGCCACTGTGCGGACGCGTACTGCATTGCGGACAACCTTAGTGCAAAGCGACTGAAGGGCTTTTTCTTTCAAAAGCAAACCCGAAAGCACAACCGGCAGATTCACAAGCTGTCGATTCTGAAAGGCGGATTGAGAAAGAAGAACCAGGCTCCCTACGAAGTCAAAGGTTTCCGTCTTTTCGACAAGGTGATTTGCGAAGGTGAAGAAGCATTCATCTTTGGGCGAAGGACTTCGGGAAGTTTTGATGTGCGCCGGCTTGACGGTACGCGAATTTCCGCCGGTATCAGCTATAAAAAGTTGAGGCGGCTGGAATCTCGAACTACCTACTTAACAGAATTTAGAAAAGAGGCGGCGCTTCCTCCCCTGCATAAATGCAGGGGTTTCCGCGCCGAATTTCTATGATCACTGTGCTTCAGCAGTCTCTACCTAACAACAAAAAAGCTTCGACTTTCGTGAAAAGCAACACGAGAATCGAAGCTCAAGGCGTGAAACCACGCCACGGATAAGGAGACCCTTAATCCGTTCTACGGCGGATAAATTTAGCGAAAGACCTTATTGATCACTTCGTCGACGCAGGCCAGAGCCACCGTGTTGTCGGGAAGTTCCAGCAGGCTCTTGCCTTTGGCGTCGTATTCCTGAAGCGTCGGGTCATAAGGCACAACACCGAGCACCGGAAGTCCGACAACAGCTTGCAATTCATCGACCGAGCGGTTGTCGCCCTGCACGCGGTTAAACACCACACCGACGCTTTCGCAATAGGGGACAGCGCCGTTTTTGACGAGTCCTTCGATGTGATGAACCGTCTGAACTCCTCGATAAGAGGAGTCCGTCACCAAAATCAGCGTGTTGATCTTTTCGACAACTTGGCGGTTGATCTGTTCCAGACCGGCTTCACCGTCGATGACAATTGTGTCGAACTTCAGAACCAACTGTTCCAGAGCATCTTTCAAGAGGTCGTTGACCGAACAGAAGCATCCCTTGGCATTCATGCGGCCCATGGCAATCACCGAGTAGCCGTCTTCTTCGAGAAGCGAACTCGTAATGAGGTAGTCAAGTTCATTTGCAACCTCTGCCTGGGAGCCGGCATTGCCGCTTTCTGCGGCAGCGAGCACCTTGTCGCGAACCGCACCGATCGTCTTGTCGGTCTCGACATTGAGCGCATAAAGCAGTCCGAGAGCGGGATCTGCATCAACCACCAACAACCGCCCGGTGTCGGCACGTTTCTTTAACTGACGGGTAAGCATGGCGGTAAGAGCCGTCTTGCCGACGCCGCCTTTGCCGCAAACGGCGATCACTTTTTGCATGTTGTTTTTTCCTTTTCTTTGCGAACGAGTTTGACCTTCGCTTGAATCTTACGCACCGAGGCGCAAGTCTTTTTGTCGGAACAGCTGCCGCAGTGGCCGGCAAGCTGACAGGATTCATAATCGAAGCCTCGTTCTTGCCAAACCCCTGTTTTCAGTTCCCGAAGCGTCTTTTGACAGTCCTCGGCAACAGGTTTGAGCAATTCAATGAGCTGCTTATCGTTAAGGACAAAATAAAGCTCAACAGTTTCGACAGCTTCAAAAGCTTTATGAATCCGATCTATAAGACTTGCAGCAGCAATCTCTAAAGCCTGAGCAGGATCGTCGCCTCCCACACGGATCCAGACGTTCGTTTTGTCAGTCTTTACCATCCAGCCCGGATGGTCTGCCAGCCTAGGAAAGCGCAGTGTGAACTGATAGAAAGTTTGTGCGTCTAGTGCTTTGCCCGAAAGAAGAACCACCAAACCAAAGTCAATGGTCTTGCCTTTGAATTTCTGCAAATCCTCACCGATGCGCCACGCGCCTTCACATGCCGTCTCATTACTGTAAGCAAGCGATAAGACAGACGCGCGACCGGGTCCGGCCAATTCGCAAAACGATTCGTTTTGCAGGATAAGCCCTGCTCGAGCCTGCGGCGACGGCAGATTTTCCCCCTCGACACCGCAATCTAAAGGTGCAACTGGGGAAAGCGGTTCAGACAAGCACTTTCTGAGTTCGGCAACTTGGGCTTCAAACAGACTCATTGCTGAGAGTTCTCCAAAGCAAAAATTGCCGCGCCGACAGCGCCCATGAGCTGAGGATTTTCTGGCAACTTCGCCATCGCACGACCGAAAATGGCTTCGAGAGACTTAATGAGCGCGACATTGCGAGCGCATCCACCCGTAAGCACCACCTCAGGTTCAAGACCGACCTTCATCACCATGCCGTTGATGCGGCGAGCAATGGAATCGTGAATTCCGGCACTGATGTCTTCGAACGGTACGTTGTTGTTGACCAGCGAAATCACCTCGCTCTCGGCGAAAACGGAACACTGCTTGGAAATCTGACAGGGATGTGTCGACTTCAATGCCGCGTTGGCCAGTTCCTCAAACGAGCAGTCAAGCACTCGAGTCATGACTTCAAAAAAGCGGCCGGTGCCTGCCGAGCATTTGTCATTCATCTGAAAATCCTGCACGCGACCGGATTTGCTCAATGAAATAACCTTGCAGTCTTGTCCGCCGATATCAATGACGGTCCTGACAGCGCTGTTGAAATGATGCACACCGCGGGCGTGACAGGAAATTTCCGAAATATCCTCGTTCATGCCCTTGATATTTGTACGTCCGTAACCGGTGGAGACGAGGTAGTCGATTTTGATGTCTTTGGGTAGTTTGGCATCGGCCAGCGCGAGTTCCATCGCATGGTCCGCCGTTGCTTGAGGGCCATGAGCCGATCGAACGATAGACGAACCGAGAATCGTTTTGTTCTCGTCCATGAGAACAATTTTTCCGGTGGTCGAACCGATATCGCATCCTGCAAAAATAGGCATAGTCCTTGATCCTTTGCTTATTTTTAAAGCCTGCCGGAAGCCGAGTGACTTCCGGCAGGGAAAATCAACCCTTCTTCAGTCCGATCTTAGTGCTTTGCGCGTTTGAATCCGGAAGCCGAGAAGAAATTCGAGAGGTCGTTCTTGACCTTGTCAAGCGGCGTGTAGCGCTCATCAAACAGACTTGTCGTCATATTGATCAGCGGCACATCCATATCGCGGCAAATGCGCTTCAGGAACTCACCGGAACCGGATTGATCCTTATGCCCCATGTGTCCAGGGAAGACAACGGCGTTGATGTTGAATTCATTGATCATCTTGGTGACGTCTTCTTCAAAAACGTCGACCCAGCCGCGACCCTGACGGATCATCGGCACTTCGGCTACAGCACGACGAGCAAGACCGAAGAACATGGCCTCTTCGTTGCTCGTATCAACATCAGTATAGGGAGTGCCGCCTTGGAAGGTCTGCACGACAACGGCATTCCATTCGCTCGCAAGCCAAGCGCCGAGCTTGTCACCCCAGAGCGGATTGAGGTCGGGCCACAGGATACGGATCTGTTCGTTCATCACCGGTCCGACATGGTTGGCGACATTGTGCTTGGCAAAGTCGAGGGCTCCCTGCATGATGGCTGTTGCCGTCGGATGACCTGCCGGCAGATGCTGCGTCAGCGCCCAGAAAGCGTCAGGCACGGCAAAAGAGGGCATCGGGCAGGGAGAGGCGCGAAGCTGTTCGTTGACTTCGGCCCAAATGCGATACTGCTTGTTCGTTTCCTCAACCAATTCAGCCACGCGCTTGAAGTCGTACTTGGCACCCGTAGTGCGTTCCAAGAAAGGAACCATTTCCTGACGAAGCTGACGGGCGACGTATTCGAAATCCTTATCTTCGTGCCCGTAGCTCGGGTCAAAGGCAAAGCAGGGGACGTCTTTAAGATAGTCGGAACGCTTGAAGGCCTGATGCAGCATGACCTGTCCGTCGCACGGTTCCATCATGCAGATAAAGGCATCGGGCTTCGGATGCAGGCGATTTTCCATCGACCACACCGCATAGCGCACCAGCGAGCAGATCTTGTCGTCAAGCGGGAACTGATCGCATTCTTTGGCGTCGGCATAATCAGTGAACTGCAGGTGGAACATCAAGTCCATGACAGGGTTGTAGTACTTGATGCCCATGCCGGCAAAGATCTCCTGAGCGTTGCCGTACCAGGTGCAAACGAGTGGCTTATGATTTTGCGCGGCATCAAGAATGCCTTCGTTGTATTCACGCATGAAGTCAATCAGCGCAATCTGAATGGGATTTTGCTGCTCTGCGGGCAAACCGTGCAGCATCTGACTGATGCCGGCAAGACGCTCGCGGTACTCCAGACGCCGCTCAAGACCGGTTTCATATTTGGGCATATTCTTTTCTCCTCAATCCAATTAGGCGCTGCGGCGCGGCAGATTCTCGACAAAAGCCTGGACGCGTGTGCGAACCTGGCCGACACTGTCCATCAAATAATTGATTTCAAGCTCAAGACTCGGAATATCCTTCTCGCGAAGCAGATTGGCCAGCATGTACTGTTCAAAGGCCCACAGGTCGCACATGGTGACACGGGCCGAAACAATGCCGTCGGCGCGGTATTCGTCAAAGAGTCGCAGGTAGGTTTCAAAACGACGATCCTGCGTGCCGAAAGCACGAGGCATCGGCGTCTTGACATTGAAGTAGAAGTCGCAGAGCGCTGCAAACGGATCACCTTCTTCGGAGATGTCCTTTTCTGCCATGCGTAAACCGTTGGAAGCATCGTCCACAACAATCAAAGCCCCCTGACTTTCGAGTGCGCTCAACAATTCGGGCGTGTTGGCGTGACCGGAAAGAAGCATCAAACGACGGCGCGGCTTAACAGATTCGCCGCCGGCTTTCAATTCGGCAATGAGTTCCGTGAGCATGGCGTTGTACTCAGCGCGATGCATGGATTCGCCTGCCGTTAGGACATTCATGACTTCGGTGCCGTCAATCAGAACTTCGTCGTCCTTGCGCAATTCGTAAAGTTGGCGGATCAAAGCGCGGGTCTTGTTGCTTTCAACGATCGCTGCACGCAGTGCATCAGCTGTGATCTTGACATCGTAGGTTTCTTCAACAGACTTGATCAGCGCCTGAATTTCCTCGCAGAAACGCGGGTAGGTAGAGGCATCCCAGCGTTTCGGGATATAAAGGAAATGGAAGTTTTTGGCGTTGGGCAGCAGCTTCCAGTTATCGTCAATGCGCCGCATGTGATCGCAGCAGTTGTAGACAACGGCGCCGTCCAAAAAGTCATACTGACCGCGGACAAGCTCGTTAAACATGGAGCGCGTGAAGTCGCACGTGAGCTGCTTGAAATATTTGTCGGCATATTCCGTGCTTGTCGCACCCGTGCCGCGTAATGCAAAAGGCATCAATCCGGCAGCTTCGAAAATTTCAAACGGAACTTCCGGGTCGAACGTGCCGATGACTTTTCCACCCTGAGCCTTAAAGGCTTCAACGGAAGGGTTATTGAGCGAGGCTGCGTACTTTTGAGCTTTTTCAAGCGCCGCAATCGGTTTGGTTCTGTTCATTCAGATTCTCTCCTTTTTGTTAGCAGCAAGCCGGCGGTGAGCAATAACGCTCGCTGCCGGCTGCTCGCTTATGCATTTGCGGGGTGACGATCAGACCCAAGGTCCGATCGTAGCGACTACTTGATCGCTTCTGCAGCGTTCAAACCGGCATGGCGACCCGAATAGGCCGCAAAGCCGAACGCATAGCCCGATGTCCAGGTCGTGTAGGTGTGGCCGACAACCTTGGAAACTTCCAGACCCGTTGCATAAAGTCCCTTGATGGGCTTGTTGCTCTTGTCAAGCACTTGGAAGTCACGATTGACAACCAGGCCGCCGAAGGCCGAGAAGAAGTAGGAGCCCAGGCGAATGGCATAAAGCTTGCGCGTGTTGATCGGGCGCATGTACTTGACGTTCTTAAAGAAGACGCCGTCATGGCCGACCTTGCAGGCCTCGTTGTAGTCGTCGATTGCCTTGTCGAGGTTCTTGTAAGGAACACCGATCTGTTTGGCGAGTTCGCGAACAGAGCTTGCTGCCTTAAAACCGTCGCTCTTGGCTTGCAATGCCGCCTTGATTTCTTCCTTGAGCTTAGTAAGTTTTGCGCCGACGCGAACGATCACACCGACACCCGAGTCAACGCCGCGTTCAATCATGTAATCAACCTGGCTTTCATCGAAAATCGACCAGGCATGATGACCATATTGCGTGTAAATGATGTTGGCAGCCTGGCTGAAGGACAGCGAAACATCTTCGTTAACGAAACGGTTGCCGTCAGAGTTGATCCAGATGGTGGAGGGCTGCCAGCTGGTGGTGTAAAGCTGGCTGGCAAAAGCGATACCCTTGCCCTCAGTGCCCAAGTGACCGATAAAGCTCACGGGACCGCGCTGTGCACCTTTGTCCAACGCCATCAAAATACCGTCGCCGGTCTTATTGATCGGCAACGAGGCTTTCCAATGGTCGGGATCGCGAACCGCCCATTCGCGAATAAGCTTCTTGTTTTCGCCAAAGCTTCCGGAAGCCAAAATGACGGCCTTGGCATTGATGGTGATGTCGGCTTCGTCGTCTTCACTGTGAGCAACGACACCGACGATAGCTCCCTTGTCGTTGGCGATAAGCGCCTTGGCCGGCGTTGAGAGCATCGTCTTGACGCCGAGCTTGTCGGCATGGTCCTTGAGAGCCTTCACGAGCGCCGAACCGTGGATGGATCCTTTGTATTCAAGAATCTCATGCCAAGTGGCTTCTTCCCAGGGCGTCATGCGAACGACGCGGAAATTGATGTCGTGCTTATGCAGCCACTCGATGTTTTCGGCAGATCCGTAGATAAAATCGCGAACCAAAGAAGGATCCACTTCATATTGGTGGCGTTCAAGGTAGCCGCGGAAAGCGTCTTCACGGGTCTGAGGATCGCTGCGCAAACGCTGATACTCGGATTCAACAGCAAAAAGGCCTTCGGCATGCTGCGAATTGCCGCCGACGAAGGGATTCTTTTCGAGAAGGACAACCTTGGCGCCTTTTTCGGCAGCCTGTACAGCTGCGGCCAGGCCGGAAGAACCTGCGCCAACAACCACAATATCGGTGGTGATTGTCTTTTGAGCTGCCAATGCCGGACTCATCCCCACGACAGCCAAAGTCGCGCCGGCAGCAATGCCGCGAATAAACGATCTGCGAGTGATCATGATTTTTCTCCTTACCCCTTGTGAAAAAGGGGAATCTCAACCTGAGAAAAATCTACGATCGACACCGTAGGCAGATCGTTAGGCAAAAAACGGTTTAAGGGTTTATACGCACTATCAACGCCTGAGCAGCATTGTTAATGAGATCGTCGTTGTGTGCCGACTTGTCGTGAAAACCGAAGCAAAAGGCTCCTCGATATAATCAGTTCGTTTGAGAACAAAAGAGCAATGATCAGCACACGTAAATACGTGTGCAGCACCACCAAAAGGAGAGAGCGTGAGGCAGGTTTTTCGTGCGCGTCCCTGGGTTTTGCCTCCTGAACCGGCGAAATTGGCGGAATTATTCCGAGACGGTCACGTGGTGACACTCGATGCCGGAGCAACCTTCAGACACGGCGGAACAGAAGGTTATGTTGCTCTTTTACTCGAAGGACTCGTCACATTTTCCTTTCTCGATATCCGAGGCAACTACCACACATTTGCCTTGGTGCTGCCCGGACGCACCATCGGCGATCTGGATGCTCTCAATCCGAACCGTACCAGTGTCATTGCCGAGTGTATTCGGCCGAGTCGCGCGCTATTGATTCCCAACTCCCAGTACCGGCGTGGGTTAAGGACTTCCACGGAACTTATGGAAATGTACGCGGACATGACCATCCTCAAGGAAGAATCCATCATCGAAGGCGCGTTTGCCAATTTCACTCTTGACACAGATCGGCGACTGCGCGTTTTGTTGCTTTCTTTCTTTTTGGAAGGGGGCGGACAGATTAGTGCCAACGAATGGAACGAATGTCCCGTGTCTCTTTCAGTCACTGAAATCTCGCGAATCATCGCTGCAACGCGTTCGTGGGTGAGTACGCGTCTGTCCGAATGGCAGCGAGAAGGCATCCTGAAGAAAACTGGCAGAACGTTTGCCGTGCGAACCGAACTTTTTGAAAGCGTCAAAGACTGGCTGCCTCCGATCAAAACCCCCGAACCGATCAGTATCGAAATTCCCTGATTGTTGACAGCCATCATCAGCACGGAGCCCAACTGGACAAATTGTTCGGATCGAAAAAACCGCCGTCTCAAGAAAATGAAACGGCGGTCTGTTTTTCAAAGCGTAAGCAGAAAGAAATTCAGGTTAGAACTTGTGGTTGATGCCCATGAAGAACTGACCTTGAGTCTGCCCCCATTCATTGGCGTAGTGCAGTGAGCTATCCGGGCCGGCTTCAACCGAATACTTGGCATTGTCATCGTTGAAGACAACTTCATAGCCGACGTACACCTTGGTGCGCTTGGAAAGCGGGTAATCAAAACGTGTGCCAAGCGAATAAGCATCGGCATCGTCTTGCGTTTCGTTCGAGAGCATGGAAGCCGAAACGGACCAGCGGCCGCCCAGCATCGGAGTTGCGGCACCGATCTGCGCCACCCAGAAGTTGGGAACCGTATCGGTGTCTTCACCGTCCTTGTACATGAATGCACCGGAAAGCTTTGTCACGCCGAAGTCATACGTCACGCCGAGGTTGTAGTACATGCCGTGACCGTTGGTCTGCCGATCGGGATGTTCGGGGTCTCCCGAATAAGTGCCGTCGAGTGTATAACCGAGATTAACGCCTTGGTTACCCGAATAATCCTGATACAAAACACTCGCCATGACAAAAAGCGGACCGTTGACGTAGTTTGCAGCAATGTTGTAGACATTGCCGTCTTCACTACCTGTAATGTTGCCAGCACTGTCGGTTTCTTCTCCAAGAGCTGCGTAGGCAAAAAGCTGAACGCCGGCCATACGGGGAGAAACATACAACAGGGAGTTGCTATGACGAACCAGACTGTCACCGACTTCACCGTTCACACCGGTAGGCATCGGGAAGAAGAAGGGCGAGTAGGACGACCCGAGACTCAAATCAGTCGGATCGGTCATGGCCCACGTTAAAAAGTGCGGGGTGTACTGACGGCCAAACGAGAGCGTGCCCCAAGTGTTGCTGTGCAACCCAACCCAAGCTTCACGAGAGAAGAGTGCACCGTTAGCCCCTTCTGGAAATGCACCGGTGTCGGCTAAGAATGCACTTTCCAATTTGAAAATGGCCTTCAGATCAGGACCGATGTCTTCGGTACCCTTAATGCCCCAGAAAGAAGCGGAAGCACCGCCGCTGCGCAGGGAAGTATTCGTTTCACCGCCCTGATGGTTAACGGCGATATAAGTATCCACGGTACCGTAGAGCTCAACTTCTGCCGCGAGGGCACTACAGGTCATAGCTGACAGACAAGCCAAAGCGATCAGACTTTTTCTCATTTTTCTCTCCCGGTTTGAAGGCGGCTGCGCCGCCCAAACTCAACTATGCTAACTTGATCAAAGTGCTTTCGATCTTATGTTTATCGAGAAATCGGCAGTGTTTGCCAGTTGACAGTCAGGCAGGGCGAGAAGAAAAATTAGGGGTAAACCCGAG
>OOBT01000271.1_pt1 | contig 33635 bp, 30 predicted proteins | sample 1671551 | NCBI WGS metagenome assembly OOBT01 (sample SAMN06348168, study PRJEB24527) | human gut metagenome | reverse complement strand
GGCGACCACCGAGATCTACACTCTTTCCCTACACGACGCTCTTCCGATCTAAAGAAATTTCATAATTTGCAAATCAATTTGAAAGGAAATACATTACCATGGGAAAAGAAGTAAAGACGAATGCCATGCGCATTCTTGACAAAAATAAAATACCTTATGAAATTATCAATTATGAATGTGACGAATTCATTGATGGGCTTCACACAGCCGAAGCCACCAGAGCTCCGGTGGAGCAGTCTTTTAAAACACTTGTCATGCAGGGAAAAAGTAAACAATATTATGTTTTTGTACTGCCGATCGCAGAGGAAGTTGATCTGAAGGTTGCCGCAAAAACAGTCGGCGAAAAATCCGTAGAAATGATCCACGTAAAAGATATCACCGCCATTACCGGTTATGTACGTGGTGGATGCACTCCCCTTGGCATGAAAAAACAGTTTCCTACCGTTCTCCATGACAGCGCCAGAAATTTTGACAAAATCTATATCAGCGGTGGACGTATCGGAACCTCCATTACCGTCAATCCGGATGCACTGCTCTCCGTAGTACGCGGACAATATGCGGATATCATCATGCATTAATTAGCGTTTCACTTAAAAACTGCCGCTTGCAGGCTATGATAGTCCATAACACAACCTGCAGGTGGCAGTTCAAATCCAAACTTCAAATTAACTTGTCAGTTCCCCAGGATTTTTTGCGAGATTCATGATCTCCTGAAGTTCTGCGCCCTCCACCGGTGCATTTCCATAGCTGACGTGTTTTGCATCCTCTGTCACGCCGCCGAGAAGTCTTACATCCTTCTCTTTTGTCATCTCGATCGTATAATAATGAGCCTCATCTTTTAATGGATTGTATGTAATATAGATTCTGTAGCAAAGTGGCGGCACTAATCCTTTATCCGGAAGATCCACGCGGATAAGTGTCAGGTCCTCTGAAATATCCAATGCCATAACGGAATAATCATCCTCTGTATATGGATAAAGTTTTGGCTCTTTGAATGCTGCCGCAAAAAGCTCATTGATGAATGCCTCTTTCTCATCGCAGAGTTTTTGCACAAATTCCGCTTTTTCTGTATACAAGCGCTTTGGAATCACAGAAAATTCTGTCTGATTTTTCACAAATGCCTGGAACTGCTGTGGTGTCATTTTGATCTGCTTTGGCTGTTTTGCCATTTTCTCATCTGCCTCATGCAGTTTCTGGATCAGTTCAATCTTCAATACCAGATTATCGGTAAACGGATTGATGACCATTCCGCTTAAATTCAATTCCGGTTTTACGGCAACGCTGTTGCACGCCGGGAATGGCATGCTTAAGAGTGCCTGGCTTTTTGGTGCATTTGCCATCTGCTCTTTGGAGGTGTACACTACAAAATACTGTTCGCCGGCACCACTCTTTAAAAAGCAGGGAGTTGGCTGATCTGGTGCTTTTAACATTGCCGGAACTAACAGTTTTGTCGGACGAAGCAGATTTAAGACTGCTGTAAGCTTTTCTTTTGTCCGGTCTGCTGCGTAATCTTTGATTGCCTCCTCTAATCTATCGTTTGTGATTTCCATTGTTGTCTTTTCTTCCATAATAAAAATATCCTTTCCTGCTGCCCAATGTCAAAAATATGGTTCGTAATGATTTTCTATTTTGTGATTGCTGACATTCCATATTTTCAATTCGAACCATGATTTCTCTTATTTTAGCACATTACTGCGATTTATTCCATTTATTTCTGCTGCTGCATTTTGTATTTATGACAATCTACACATTCAGTATACATACCTTATAACTCTTTGCAATTCATGCAGCTTTATGTGCTATTTTAATTTTTTTAATAAATCCGGCAATTCGCTCAATTCAAAAATGCGGTAATCCGGATGGATCTCTCCATGATCTGTTATATTTCTGTCTCTCTGATACCAGATTGTAGTCAGACCTGCATTTTTTCCACCAAGAATATCTGAGGATAAACTGTCTCCCACAATGACACTCTCTTCCAGCTTAAAATCAGGAATATGTGTAAAACAATAATCAAAAAATTTTTTATCCGGCTTATGAAATCCAATTTTTTTTGAAATAAAAAAGTCCTCAAAATATGGTTTAATCCCGGATTCCTCAATACGCCTTCTCTGCACTTCGTAAGTTCCATTGGATGCAGCATACAGTCTGTACTTACCGTGCAATTTCTGTAAAAGTTCAAGCGCGCCGTCCACTTTTTCGTGTTCATATGCAAGATTCTGCTCGTAACATTTCGCAGTTTCTTCCGGCGAAGCTGTTATCCCATATTCTTCAAAAAAGATCCGGTAACGGCTTATTTTCACTTCCTCCTGCGTCAATTCACCGAGTTCTAACTTTTTCCATTGTGCCAGATTGATCTCACTGTACCTCGCCAGCAATTTTTCTGTTGGCTCCACTCCAACTTTTTGCAGTGCTTTTTTTAACGCTTCCTTTTCTGCCTTGTGGAAATCAAGAATGGTATCATCTAAATCCAATAAAACTGTTGTTATCATGTCATTTCCTCTTATGCTTACATATAAAAACACATTATTTTCTTAATCATAACAGACCTTTTTCTAAAAATCATCTTTTTTGTGATTTTAAACGGAATGTGATATACTAACCACGTTATTATTTGATATTTCTGCATATTTGCTGTGCAATTTTATATTTATGAAAGGTTCATCTATGAAGGAAAAAATCTTTAACATTATTCAGATTGGCGACAAGAGCAACCGCCTCAGCCGCGCTTTTGATATTTTTATCACAATCCGGGAATGAGCAAGTCCAGAGCCACGATCCGTTTCCTCGTTTCTTTTGACGGTATTGTGGATCTGCTCACGATCATTTCTGCTTTTTTCCTGTCCGGGTTTGTCATTTTCCGTATGCTGCGCGTGGCAAGAGTTTTCCACCTGTTCCGTCTGAATGCCAAATATGACTCTTTCAACGTAATCACAACTGTTTTATATGAAAAAAGAAATCAGATCATCTCCTCTGTTTTTATTGTGCTGATTCTCATGCTCGCCAGCAGTCTGTGCATGTACAGCGTAGAACACGATGCACAGCCTGAGGTATTCCGCAACGCTTTCAGCGGTATCTGGTGGAGCATGTCAACGCTTCTCACCGTCGGTTACGGTGATATTTACCCGATCACAACACTTGCTACCTGTGCTTCCGCAAAAAGACACGATTTTGAAATTGAATGATATTATTATTATACGTGGGGAAAATGGTTAAATATACGAGGCAGCAATGACTCTTGCTTTGTCACAAAAAGGCATAGAAAAGGATGTATCCCTCTAAATTGCACTTTGCATATTTTCTGAAAATTCGGATTGACAACTACACTATTTTGATATAGTATAAATTGCAGGAAATGAGTTTTTCAACCGTACAGTTTTTACTCATGCGGCTCACTCGTTTCTTTTTTTATTCTCAAAATATCATATAAATATAATTTATTATCTTGGGCATGTCTTATTACCATTCTGCCTTTAAAAATATTATATCCTGTTAATTCACCATCATTATTGTATTTAGGAACAGCAAATCTAGTATCATAGCGATACCATCCATACTTTGCTTTACTATTGTGCTTACTTTTTTTATTTTCTGAAAAAGTCTTATTAGCAGCAATTTGAATCAACTCCCTAATTGCCACAGAAGCATTCGCTTTTGCATATTCATTTGGTCCTCTTAATACCTTGGTATCTTTTGAATGCGAGTACTCATCGGGGAAGTCACTCCCAATATAAATCAATTCATTTGTGTCAAGGATTTCTGTACAAGAGCCTATATATTCTTTCAAATAATTCTCTACCATATTCCAGTCAACATTTTTGCTTCTCTTAAATCTAAGATCGTTAATAACAACAACTTTTTTCCCTTCTGCATCTGATATGACGGAAATATTACCTGTTGGCAGCTTAATTTCTTGCTTTCGTATCCATCGTTCGAGATAACTGAATACTCGTCTTTTCATTTCTCCAGAAGACATCATAATACTATCAATTATAAACTGCTCGCCAACTACATAGTCTGCTCTTGAAAATTCATTCTTCTTATCTTCTTCATCACACAGTAAATCAACAAGCGACATATCCAGTGCCTTACAAATCGCAACTAGCTTGTCTGCCTATGGATTTATCTGTTTCTTTCGCCAATCACTAATTGTACTAGTAGCAATGCCTGTCCTTCGGGACAGTTCAATCTGACTCATATTTATTTCTTCTAGTCTTGCAAAAATCTTTTCGTATATATTCATGATACAGCCTCTTTTTCCGACTTTTCGGATATTGTATCATTTACAATATATCTTTACAAGTTTTTCTTAATTCATCCTAATACTTTCTTTTTTCTCTCAATCATTGTCTCGAAAAAGGCTCGCATATCCACACAAATCAAAATTTCTTTGACAAAAGACAAATTGCCTCCACATGTTTCGTGAACGGAAACATGTCGCAAGGCTGGCACTCGACAGCCTGATACCCATGTCTTGTGAGATATTTTAAATCCCTCGCAAGTGTCTCCGGGTTGCAGGACACGTAGACCACTTTTTTCGGTGCAAGTTTTACAACTGAGGATAAAAATGCCTCATCGCTTCCTGATCTCGGTGGATCCATGAAAACAACATCCACTTTTTCGTTCTGCTCAGAAAGCTCTACCATAAATTTTCCGGCATCTGCATTGTAGAACTGTTCATTTTTGATATTGTTCCGTTTTGCATTGATGACCGCATCCTTCACAGCATCACGGTTTAACTCCACGCCGATCACTTCTTTTGCCTTGGACGCAGCGATCAGACCGATCGTTCCGGTTCCACAATATGCATCGATCACTTTCTCTTTTCCGGTCAGTCCCGCATATGTGATCGCTTTGTTATAAAGGATCTCTGTCTGTACCGGATTCACCTGATAAAATGATTTTGGCGAAATACGGAAGGTACAGCCGCAGAGTGTGTCCTCAATATAGCCTTTTCCGTAAATAACGGTTTCCTTTTCTCCGAGAACCATGCTGGTCTGTTTATCATTTATATTAACCACAACTGTAGTTATTTCAGGATGAAGCTTCCGCAATGCTTTCACAAAATTGTTTTTGGATGGAAGAATCGGGGAACCGAGCACCAGCACTACCATCACCTCGCCGCTGTGAAAACCACGGCGCACGAGAACGTGCCGGAGCAGACCGTATCCGGTGTCCTCATCATAAGTTTTTATTTTAAACGAATGTAAAAGTCCTCTGATATCGCGGATGATAGTGCTTGAAAGTTCATCCTCGATCTCACAGGAATCAATGTTGATGACCTCATGGGTTCCGGCCTTGTATACACCGGAGATCACGCCGCCCGGTGCCGCCTTTGCATGTCCGTTTCCTGCGGTACGTCTGCCTCCGTTTGCATGTTTTCCCCTGCGCTCCACATCAAACACTGCGTGTACTTTATTTCTGTAATGATACGGATTTTCCATTCCGATGATCGGCAGGACTTTACAGTAATCCCCAATGTTTTTGCGCACATAGGTCTGTTTTTCCTGCAGCTGTTGTTCGTAGGACATTCCCTGATAATCACAGCCGCCACATTTTTTTGCATACGGACAGACTGCTGCCGGTTTCTTTTTTTGTTTCTCTGATTTCCATGCGTATTTTTTCTGCAATGCTCCCGCATTATCTATGATTTTTTTCTTTCCTTTTGTCTGCATGACTGCTCCTTTTATTTTGGCTTGTTACTTTTCATCTCTATGTGTTTATGCTATCATAGGAACCCGTAAGAATCAAAATATTTTTAGTGAGGTTATGAATATGAATTTTATTAAGAAAAACTGGAAAGGTGTGCTGTTATGCCTGATAATCGCGATTCCAAGCTGGATTTTAGGAAAAATTTTCCCAATTGTAGGTGGTCCTGTCTTTGCGATTCTCCTAGGAATGGTCATTACATTATTGGTCAGCGATAAATCTGCTCTACAGAGTGGCATCACATTTGTGTCCAAAAAAATCCTGCAATATGCTGTTATTTTACTTGGTTTTGGAATGAATCTCTCTGTCATCCTGCAGACAGGAAAACAATCGCTTCCAATCATTCTTGCAACGATCACAACATCCCTTGTTGTTGCCTGGGTATTACATAAAATCCTTCATGTTCCCGGAAAAATCTCCACACTCATCGGTGTAGGTTCCTCAATCTGCGGAGGCTCCGCAATTGCAGCTACTGCTCCTGTCATTGACGCTGATGACGAGGAAGTTGCACAATCAATTTCTGTCATTTTCTTTTTCAATATGCTTGCCGCTTTATTTTTTCCTATGCTTGGCACCGTTCTCGGTTTTTCCCAGACAAGCGGAGAGGCTTTCGGTATTTTTGCCGGAACTGCTGTGAATGACACCTCTTCCGTTACCGCTGCTGCCTCCACCTGGGATTCCATGTACAACCTTGGTTCGGCTACTTTGGATAAAGCTGTCACCGTAAAACTTACAAGAACACTGGCAATTATTCCAATCACGCTTGTCCTTGCTTTTCTTCGAACCAGAAGGGAACAAACGGATCATAATAAAGTGGATTTTAAAAAGATTTTTCCAATGTTCATTCTCTATTTTATAATTGCATCCATTATTACAACAATAGCAGTGAACTTCGGTGTTCCAGCAGCTGTTTTCAATCCGCTAAAAACTTTGAGCAAGTTTTTCATCGTTCTTGCCATGAGTGCAATTGGTCTGAATACCAATATTGTGAAATTAGTGAAAACAGGAGCCAAACCTTTGCTTCTTGGATTCAGCTGCTGGATCGGTATTACCTGTATGAGTTTGCTGATGCAACACGTATTAGGTCTGTGGTAAAATTACGGATCATTTTGATAGGAGGAAGCGGTTTTCGCTCCTTCTATTTTTGTATTCTGACAAATAGAAGCGCTATCACCATCAGAAAGCATCCCACAAACACAAAGCACCACTGGATTCCGATTTTCGTCAAAAATGCTGAGGCTGACAGCGTCAGTATCTCCACCAGATTCACGCCCATATTAAGCACAGACAGTGTTGCCGCGCGCTGGCCGCCACACTCTGTCTCGTCCACAAACTGATTTTCCAGATCCATCAGCAGATATTCCGGGAGATTTAAAAGCAACGGCAATATCAGCATTAGAAGCAGCACGGCTGCCCTGAATTTTATCACGCCAAAAAGAAGAAAAGCCACCCCTGCTGTAACGGCTGTAACTGCGAGCAGTTTTTTCCTGCCGGACTTTCCGTTTTTTCCAACAGACAATTTTCCTAAAATGGGTTCTGCCAGCATCTGTACGGCTGAATAGCTCAAAATGATCAATGACATCCATTCTACCGGCAAACCGCAGTTCTCAAGTTTTACCACATAAAAGAAGTTGATCAGAAGCCATGCGATACTGAAAATCGCCAGCGAAATCACAAACAGAAATGCTTTTTTGTTTTTAAATATCGCTAAAATCTGTACTTCCTTTCTATCTGCAATTATGGTTTTACTGCTTTCACTTCTCAGGAAGAACGAGCATACAACCGCTATAATATCCATGACTACGGTTGTAATCAGTAGACCTTCCATACCGCTTATTTTATAAATCCCGGCATACGCAACTGTACTGATGATAAAACCTGCTGTTCCGAAATTTCCTGCGTGTGCCGTTTTTGCAAGATATCCGTTTTCTCCATACAGAGCGTACAAATACGCGCTTCCCGTCCCGGAGGTAAAGCACGCCGCAATCCCCTCCACAACTGCCTCCACGACGAACAGTGCAAGTGACCGGCTCACAAAGGCTGCAAGCAATAAACTTCTCGCACCAAGCAATAACACCTGCGCCAAAATCAGTGATTTCCGGTATCCAATTTTATCTGTTATAAATCCTGTTGGAATTTCCCCCAGAAAAATCACGCCTGACAATAATGCCTGAAGGAGGAAAAATATGTGTTCCGACACACCAGCCTGCGTTCTTACCAGCAACGCAACCGGCGCAAAAAAGACAAGTCCATTCAAAAAACAGACTCCATCATAACTATCAAATTTTAATTTTTTCATGAGATATCTCCTTTTTTCTAATTCGTAATCAGTTGACCGATCTTCTTTTTTGTAACCCAAAAAAAGATTACATCTGTCTGTAACCTGATTTAAAAACTGTGCCATCTTTGATCTCTGCCAGTTTTTCCATCATTGAATTAGAAAAATATCAATGTCTCATGTATCTGATAACCTCCGGAGTCTTACTTTTAAAATATACTGTTATTTAAAAACTGTATCAGTGAGGAATGTTCACTGACGTAATTTATACTAACATAACGTATTTCAAATTACAAGTTTCAGTGCCCCTCTCACTTATATACCACCTCTGGAGCTATTATAACAACTCTGCCATATATAACGCAAATAAATCATTACTGTTACCTTTGTTTATACGAAAGGGCAATCTCATTTTCTTCATTTTTGCACGAAAAGACAGCTTTATTTCTTGCAATTCTACACGAAAAGTCTGCCATAACCAGACACATCAGGAAACAATTGTTTCTTTTCCAGATCCATTCCAAATAAAGGCTTTCGACCGTGCTCTTCTCGCACTGCTTTAATATTTTTTCATCACTTTGCAGTGTTTTCAAATTCTCCTTCCAACCGGAAAAATCGGACCATTTTCCCGGAATCAAGTCTGTAAACCAGCTTAGATTTCGTTTGTATTCGTAATGAAGGATCTGACCGTCTAATCCATATCTGCTGATAAATTCTGCCGCAGTCCTGTTAATCGCTTTCGACTTGTCTGTATAGAGCAGACTGATTTTGTCATAGCAGATTTCCTGTTGATTATTTTCTGATGAGCCTGTCTGCTGGTTTCCGTTGCTTCCAGTTTGTGTTCCGGAAGCTGTATCATCGTTTGCAGCGCTCTGACATAGCATTATATTTTGTGGTTCTTTTACTATACCGCGCACAGTAAGCTCTCTTCCGTTGTATAGGATCTGCTGTCCTTCCACCTCTGTTCCACCAAACAACTGCTCCGCTAAGGATGCACCTAGGATGCAGCCCTCTGTGTCGCTTTCCGGCAGATTTTTTCCCCACGGAAGGACGGAGTGGGAATCTCCACAGAGTAACAAAATATCCGCGTTGCTGCTCCGTTCGTTTATCGTAGCACGAACTGTCTGATTTTTCTGCTCTGTCCACGCTGTGAATGTCTCTGCGGATGCCGTATCCTGCCGGATTGACGCTATTTCGCTCTGGGTAAACTTGTCTTCCCCAGACTGGATTGTGATGATATTGGAAAAATCCTCTGTTTTATTATGATAAACGCATGCAAATACCAAAAATACAGCTCCAAATAATCCAAAAGCCAGACTTGCGATCCTTTTTCTGTAACTTATTTTTTTCATTGTTCTGTCCTTACTCCGTCATCCGCACAACATCCCCGTTTCCAACCGTCCGATCAGAATCTGTGATGATCTGGCAGTCCGCACTCAGTGAGTTTCCGCTTACCGCTGCATAACTGCTGTTTTTATCTAAAATCTGCACTTCCGCCTTCCTCGCGATATACTGCTCTCCGAGCACTGTATTTTCCGTCTCTAAGAGTAACACATACGCTTTGTTATTTTCCTGCCAAACGGCTGTAACCGGCACAAGGTAATCATAGCTTTCCGATTTTCTTGTGGCAGTCATCTGTGCGCTCTCACCCGGCAAGAAACCATCCCCCTGCATAGCAATTGACACTTTTATGCTGCTTCCGTCTTTCGATGTTTCCAGGGAAACAATGCTGCAATCAGACGTTTCCTTACCGACACCGGTAATCGTTGCATTATCTCCCACTGAGAGATATTCCCTGTTTTTGCTGTCCGTTGTCGTAGTAAAAAAAAGTCCACTCTGCTCATCGCTCATGACAACTGCCGCCGTGTCTGTTGTTTTCTGCCCGGTTTCCACACATACTTTTGTAATAATCCCGGAGGATGGTGCAGTTATCTCTCCGTTCTGCTGCTTTAGGGTTTTCAGCTTTTCTAACTGTTTCTGGTACTGCTCTAAAGAAATGGCGTTGATTTCCTGCGTGTGATCAATGTCTGCAGACAGACCTGCATCTTCTACCGCGCGCTCTGCGGCTTTCTTTGCATCCTCTGCAGTACTTGTATTGGATTCCAGCTGTTCCTGCTTCTCCTCTAATGCGACGCTGGCAGAGTCAAGTGCCGCCTGCTTTTCAGTAACTTTTGCCTGAATTGTGTCGTATGTGTTCTGCTTTTCCTGCACAGCTTCTTCTAACTGCTGGAGCTTCTGTGTTATGGTTGAATTTGTATCTTTCTTTTCTGCTTCGCCTGTCTGATCTGCGGTATCTTTACTTTGCTCTGCCGCAGCTGCATCCTTCACATTTTGCAGTTCCTCTTTGACTGCATTCAGCTCCTTCTCCGCCTGTGCGAGTGCATCCTTCGCACTGTTTAATTCCTTCTCTGCCTGACTTTTCGCATCCGCCGCTTTCTGCAATGCCTCATTTGCCTTCCCATCGGAAACTGTATTCTTCGCTATCGTTTCCTCATAATCTTCCTGCGCACGCTTTAACTCCAGCTGCTGCTTTGCGTCTGCCTGCGCTTTATTTTTCTTCAGGGAATCATTTTCAAGCTGAAGCTTTTTGATCTGGTTCTGCAGCTCATAAATCTGATCTTCCAGACTGTCCATATCAAGTGCAAAAAGAGTTTCTCCTTCCCCGATGCTTTCTCCCGTATGCACATTGACCTGTGCAACCAGAATTCCTTCCTCTGTGACAATCGCTTTCTCGCCGCCTGCCTCCACGGTTCCCGATGCGATAACCGTGTGCTCGATCTTTCCGGGTGACGGAGCTGATGCCGTTACCTGTGGGACAGTGATGGATGCCGCCACCCGCGATGCAATCGTGAAAACCAGCATGACCGCAAGTAAACCAGCCAGCCCTTTTAACCAGAAAATTCCCGATTTTCCGGTTACTGCTATTTCATTTTCCGAATTTTTGTTTTTTCTTATATTTTTCATATTCTCAATTACATTCTGCTCCTGCACTATTCCTTCGCTCCCGCCATCGCAATTCCCTGCTCCAGATAGTCCTGTCCTGCCAGAAAAACAAACATCGCTGGCAGGATCGTCACCAGTGATGCACAGAGTGAAAATCCTGCGTTCTGGCTCGTGATCTCCGGCAGAAAAAGTGACAACGGCCAGAGACTTTTTGTTTTCAAAAACGTCATCGGCTGCTCTAACATGCTAAAACAGTCCAAAAACGAAAATACCAGTGCCGACAGGATGCCCGGACTTCCAAGCGGTATGCCGATCCGCAAAAAAATCTGGAATTCTCCCGCCCCGTCCATACGTGCCGCCTCCATGACATTTTCCGGTATTCCACGGAAAAAGCGGTACATAATAAAGACGGAAAACGTTGCAAAAATTCCGGGCAAAACGACTGACTGCGGTCTGTCCAGCATTCCCAGACGGTTTAACACCAGATACTGCGACAACATCGTGACCTGAAACGGCATCATCATCACGAGAATGAACAGCCGGTAAACTGTTTTTCTTCCGCGGAAAGAATACCGCGCCAGCCCCCACGCTGCCGGCATGCCAAAAAGCATCTGCCCTGCCAGAATTGCCCCCGTGTAAAAAATCGAGTTCCAGAACATCTGAAAATATTCTGGTGAATCGAAAAGAAGTTCCATAACATTCTGCAACGTCGGGTATTGTGGCAGAAGATGCCAGATAGCAAGCCCATCTCCCTTTCCGAGTGCAGGTGCGATGCACGTATAGATTTCATGGTTTCCCATAAAAGTGCCGACAAGCAGAAAGAGAACCGGAGCAAGACACAAGCCTGCCGCCAGAATCAGTATTCCTGTTATTATTATTCTCTTCATGAGATTCTTCTTTCTGTATTTATATTGTACATCTTCCTTTTTATCTGCTGTCTCCTGTTCATTATCCTTCTCTCTCCCAGCTTCGCTCAAGTAACAGTACAAACACCGCAATTACAAACGCGAGCATCACAGATGCCGCCGCCATCTTATCCACCGAGAGCGTCTGGAACCAGTTGTTGAACACATGCTGCAACAGATAAATATTTTCCTGAGGATAGCTGCCCGCTGCCATGTAAACCTCCCGGAACGCCTTAAATGAATTTAAAACCGACAAAATGACAACGGTAAATGCCACCGGGCGGAGATTCGGAAGTGTGATATAGAAAAACGTTTTCCATTTTCCGGCTCCGTCCATATCTGCCGCCTCATAAATCCCCTGCGGGATTGCAGAAAGCCCCGCCATCCAGAGCACAATATCGTATCCTAAATATTTCCAGACATAGCTGAATACGAGGATTCCAAATGCGGCATCGGTGTTCATCCAGTCTACCTCCTGCACCGACAAAACGTTTAAAATCTGCCCGATTCCGCTCATTCCTGACAGCGCATGGATCGCACTGTTCACAAATCCGTGGCTGTCAAAAAGAATCTTCCACAGTACGACCACACTTGCCGCCGGGATTGCCATCGGAAGCAGATACATACTTTTAAGTGCCGCTGCACTGCCCCGGTAAAACTGTTCCATCGTCACATCCCGGTGTTTTTTCTTTTTCTCTGCCAAAATCAAAACCTGCTGCAACAGCATTGCCAGGATCAGCGATAATAGCAACAGGCATGGAATACAGGTGACCACAAAACGCAGTGTATTTTTCGCTGCAAGATTAAACGCATCATTTTTTATAACCTGCACGTAGTTTCTGATCCCGACGAAACTGCCATCCACGGTCTGGAAAAAAGAGCGCCGCACCACATCTGCAAATGGGATCAGTCCAAACACCGATACTCCCAGAAATTCGGGCAACAGAAAATACCAGCCGGGATTTCGCTTTTTTCTGATTTTATGTCTTTTCATCCTCATGCCTTTCTCATAGCCTGCTGCAATCTCCCATCCTCTTCCTTTTTTACTGCTGCTCTGCAAGATACAGATTCACTTTCTTCGTGATCTCATTTACCGTTTCTTCGAGGTTTTTCTCCCCTTTTACATAGCTTGTTCCCTGTTCGATCACAAGATTCTGGATCGTACGGTCTGTGAGTGCTGACTGCTCCACTGCTTCCAGCTGCGCTAAAATCGCATCTGCTTCCTCCTGTGTCATGGAGCGGTATTCAATCGTATAGATTTTGTCGCTTCCATCCCTGTTAAATGCCATGCTTGTTTCCGTCCGTCCCATCAATGCATTGATCTGATCCTTTAAAGCTGCCTCATTCACCGGAATTCCGTTGCTGGAAGCTCCTGCCTCTTTGCCGAGCAATGTTTTCACAAACGCTTTCCCTGCATCCTCATTGCCTCCAGATACCACACCTGCCTGTAAAAATGGGACATAAGAAGAAGTTCCACCATTCGACAACACCCCATAGACCGCTCCGTCCGTCGTACCGGCGCTCAACATCAACTGGAAATCCTCGACATCTGCAATGGTTCCAAATTCTACTTTACATGTCTCTGCAAATAAATCCATGCTGTCTAATGTTCCATAACGGTATCCATCGAACATTCCGCTCTCAGAAAAATTGCCATAAGATTCGATATCTCTGTGATCATCCACATCATAAATACGTTTCACCTGTGTCAGATAATCGGAAACTTTCGTTTCATCCAGACTTCCGTCCTCTTTTACCCAGTTTTTGGAATCTACATTGTAAAAATCAAGCAGTAACTCTTCCGCCATCTTCTGCTGTACCACATAAGTCATACTTTTGTCCTTTGCCAGGGTTTCGATGCGGTCTGCAAGTGCCTGCGTGGACTTTCCTGCATCTACCGTCTGCTGATCTGACGTGATAAATGATACTAAGAAACGTGTCGGAATCGCATATATCTTTCCATCCTTTGTGCTGTCTTTCACAATGGAATCCACAAGTCCATCCGAAGCCTTTACCTCATCCACAACATCACTGATATCTGTTAAAATTCCTTTTTCCACATAGCTGTCCACCGGCATTCCATCTAAGATAAGCACATCCGGTCCATTTCCTGCCAGGATATCCGTGCTCAACGTCTTCAATGCGTCCTCTAACGTCACTCCATTATCATCCGTCATGCCAATTTCAAGGTTTACATAAATATCTGCATACTCCTGACGGAAAATATTGACCGCCTGACGCAGCGTATCGGAATCCTGCAATGCATAAATATTGAGTTCCTGATTCAGGTTGGCAGATGCGTCTGCATCGTAGGTGTAGCTGTAGAGTGCACCCTCCATTCCGTTATTTCCTGCCACAAAAAGATGCGTCTCGTCCTGCATATACACTCCGTAAAAAATCGCACCGCTGTTGCTCAATGCAGTCTGCTCGCCCTGTACCAGCTCTTCCACAACTGCTCCACCTGTTGTATAGTGGAAAATTCCTTTATAATCTGCAAAAATAATACTGTTATCTTTCTCCGCTTTTGCAAACGTCACCGGAAGTCCGGTATCGGAATTTCGATAAACGAGGTTATCATCTGAACAGATCTGCTCAGTCAATGCGGTCAGCTCGTCTGTCTCTTTTCCGGTTGCCGTGTCATAGCAGAGCACCTTGTCACTTGTGACGATATAGCAATTCGTTCCAACCACATCAAAATAAGGAATATAGGTATCCTCATCAATTTCAAATGTCACTGTTTTGCTTCCATCTGTACAGTCAATTCCATACAAACCTCCCTCTGTATCGCGAATGATCAGCTGTTTGTTACTGTCAAATGCTGCAACTGATACAAAGGCATCTTCTGCAGGCATTTCAATCGAAAATGTATGTGTGCTTCCGTCTGCGTCCACAATTGTAACCGGGCATAATCCGTTTTCTGTGTAATCAAGAAACGCAACTGTTCCATCCTCTGCGACTGCGACATTACTGTAAGAGATATCTTCAAGCGGTGTTGTCTCCCAGCTTCCGCCTCCATCACTGCTTTTTGCCACATAGATGCCATAATCTGCATCCTGCCCTACAATTTCAAGTGTTCCATCTGCCAGTGCTTTGAACTGTAAAATGCTATTGATCTCTTCCGGAAGTGCTACTTTTGATTCAATAAATCTTCCTTTGCCGCCTCCTGCGCTGCCGTTGCCACCCGCACTGTTGCTTTCTGTTCCATCTGTGCTTCTGGCTGTATTTTTTCCGCAGCCGGTAAGCATTCCTGCTATCAATGTGATCAGAAGAACTAAAACCATTGTGACAACTAGCATGCCTAGTTTTTGCCTGTTTTTTATCTTTGCATTTTTCATTTTGTTTTCATGACCTTTCTTTTTATTTTTCTTTTATAATTGCAGCTCCACAATCATCGCCAGAACAAGCAGCTGTTCCTCTGCTTTGGCATTCTACATGTAGTATTTTTCGTTTCTGGTTTTATCTTACAGAAGAAATCTTAGAAAAATCTTTAAATTTGGCTTTAATTTAACTGTTACATTTCAAAATAATCTATAATTTAAAGATTTTTCTAAGATTTCTATGCTATACTCATCCTTATAAATCTCAGGAGACATTATCATGCGTATTTTATTGATCGAAGATGATCTGAATTTTTGTGAAACCCTGCGTTTTCAGTTGGAGCAGGAAGCTTATGAGGTGGATGTATGCCACGATGGAAGAGATGGTCTTGACCTCTTCTTACAGGACGCGCACGACATTGTCCTGCTCGACCGCATGCTCCCGACTATGAATGGTCTGCTCGTGCTGCAAAAAGCGAGACAGGCCGGAATTTCCACGCCTGTCATACTGATCACCGCCCTCGGCGAACTTTACGACCGGATTGAAGGGCTGGATGCCGGTGCGGATGATTATATTGTAAAACCATTCGCCTTTGAAGAACTGACTGCCCGCATCCGCTCTCTCGGCAGACGCAGCGGCAAATGGGAAGATGACAATTTACTTACTATCTGCGATATCAGTTATGACTGCAACGCAAGACTGCTAAGTGGATCAACAGGCTCCATCCGGCTCTCCGGCCGTGAGGGCAGATTGCTGGAAGTTCTTCTGCGGAGTTTTGAGCTCGTCATCCGCCGTGAAGTTCTTCTTGTCCGTGTCTGGGGCGTGGATGCAGAAGTGGAGGATTGTAACCTCGATACTTACATCCATTATCTGCGCAAGCGGCTCTCCTACGTTGGAAGCACGCTTGCCTTAAAAACCATCCGCGGTGTCGGATATACGCTGGCTTCCTCCTGATCCCTGATTTTCCATATAAGATCATGAAGCTTCTGTATAGCTGCCGTTACTTTTCAATTATTTTATCCTTATTGCAATTTACAGATACCTTTTTTCACTATCTGCTTTATGTACATTATCAGGAGGTTTCTCATGTTTCCACACTTCACCTTTTCCGGCACAACCTATCAGGCTTTGCATCGCAAACTCACCTTATTTTGTACCTGCGTCACACAGATCATTCTCCTTGCCTTAAGTACTCTGTGTGTTTTTGTTGCAGAAAAAAATATAAAGCAGGGAAACGAAACCGCTTTTCTCACAGAGACAAGTTCTGTCATTTCCCATTTGCAGGAGCAGGATGTCATCTCACACCAGTGGTTAAACCAGTTACAGGAAAACAGTTCTATCCAGATTTATCTTTTTGAGAATGGGACTCCACTCTTTTATGACCAGTATCATCAGACAACTGCAGACGAGCAATTATGTGAAAATGCACTTCTCGCCGCAGAAGAGCTTACCGGGAACCCTCCTTTTTTCACGAAAAATAAAAGGCTTTCCTCGCATACGGAATATCAGTTCAACTCCGGCGATAACATTCCCTACATTGCATCCGTCGGCAGTATCCCAAAAGGTGACAGCTACTTAAACTTTCTGATCCTACGCTCGCTCGCCGAACAGTCTCACCAGATGCTGTCGTTAAGAATTATCGTGATCATTGCAAATATTGCCGCATTTTTACTGCTGTTTCTCTTTTTCCACTTCTTCATCCGAAAAATGTTAGAACCAGTCGAAACTGCACAGAAAAAGCAGACACAATTCATCGCCTCCGCCTCCCACGAGCTACGCACCCCATTAGCGGTTGTCCGCTCCGGCTTGGAATCCGTTGAAAAATGTTCAAATGAAGAGGAACGAAACCACTTTCTCCATCTGATGTCCGAGGAGACCGTCCACATGAAACGTCTGATCGACGATATGCTGCTGCTCGCAAATTCGGATGCTGACACGCTCACCATCAAACCGGAAGCCTGTCAGCCGGATTTGCTGCTCTTAGACACTTATGAAAAGTTCGAACCACTGGCAAAGAAAAACGGGATTCACCTTATCCTCACTCTGCCGGAAGAAATTCTCCCGGACTGCTTCTGCGATATCCACCGCACAGAACAGATTTTTTCCATTATCGTGGATAATGCACTCTGTTACACACCATCCGGTGGAAAAGTGACACTCTCCTGCCATGCTGAAAATGAAATGCTTTGTTTTCTATTCGAAGATACCGGATGTGGAATTTCAGAGGAAAAGAAATCCCATATTTTCGAACGATTTTACCGCGCCGACGATGCCCATACCGACAGAGAACACTTTGGACTTGGACTCTGCATTGCGAAAGAGCTCACCGAAAAGCAAAATGGGAACATCCAGGTTGTGGATGCCCCCATTTCCGGCAGCTGCTTTATGGTGCAATTGCCATGTGCACTTTAATATTTATGTGATATCTACGCTCTCCTGTCAGGTTATATTTTTCCTGTTATTCCACATTTTTCAGTGCCTGATCCATCGGAATACGCTTGATCCTTCTGAAATCCAATACCATGACAAGCAGATATCCGATCAGGATAAACAGGAACATTTTCACATAGCCCATCGTGCTTATGCGGAAAGCATACCATCCACTGTAGGAGAAAAGCATGATCCTCCAAACTACCTTCATGATGACGACACCTAAAATCACGCTGACAACATCAATTACCACAAGAACGATGGTCGTGGACAACAGATACAAACTTGCAATCTCCCGGTTCTCATAGCCCAGAATTTTTGTCATGGAAATTGCATTTTCGTTCTTCTCGATGATCAGCTTCGTGAGCAGATAAATCAGTACTGCGGATAACAGGATACACAGATACTGGAAGTAGGTCATATAAGAGCCCATGGAATGATCGAGCTGGTCACACATTTTCGTAATGTCGTGTTCTGTGATGACGGTTGCGATCTCATCCTCATCAATATCTGTGATCTCTGAATCCGAGAGATAGCCTGTGAATGCATCACTGTCCATGTCAAAGATTTCACAATATTGTTCATTCGACAGAAATACTGCCAGTGTCTGGCTATGATCATAGATTCCTGCAACCTCAAACTCATACTGTTTGTTCTCATATTTTTCGTCAAGAACCACTGCTTCGCCCACGCTCAGGCTGTATTTATCTGCATAGGAAGCAGAAATATATGCCTCGTTTCCTTTCAGGGCAGACAGGTCACTGATTTTCACATACCGGCTGTCATCCTCGATTCCGTAGACAGAAATCTCCTCATCTAGCGTATCGCTCTTGTGCTGTAGAGATGTCATGTTGAATTTCTCTGCATCCTTATTGCCCGTTGTGATAATGTCTCCATCCTCATTCTCATAAGACTTTAACACATACTGGTAGTTCGTGAACATCATATCTGAAACATTGGACTTGTAATAGTCGAGCGTCTCCGGCATACCGACCGCCATTGCGAGCATAATGCCGATAAACCAGATCCCCACAAATAAAATCAGGTAATTCGTCACGTTCTGGAACATGATACGCAGGCGGAAACGGCTTAAAAAGCTCCATTTTGGCAGGCGCATTGCTTTTTTACGTTTTGTTTTTTTCAGATCATGACGCAAAAACTGTAATGGTGTATGCCGCATCATTTTTATAATGACGACGAGATTGACCGCAAGCATTAAAACAACCGGGATGATTGTTGTCTTGAAAAAGGCATCCGGGTTCCAGACTGTCTGATAAGTTGGAAGACTATAGCTGTTATAGTACATGCCGACAACTACATTTTTAAATACGGTATAGCCGAGGATATTTCCAACGCACGCTGCGAGAAGTGTCACGATCACCGGCATGGAAATATAATGTCTGACCAGTTCACCTCTCGTATAACCGGAAGCTCTCAATGTTCCGATCGTAGAAGCCTCCTTCACGATTGTGTTGCTGATGGTCACTGCAAAAATAAATGCAATGATCACGATCAAAATATCCAGTAAAACACCACCCATAGCTTTGTCTGAACCCATATCATCCGTTGCAAAATTAATAGCCGGATTTGCATAGCGCGGCATATAGTCCTCTAACTCTATGTCAGCACACACAACCTGTGTGAGCAGTGCTTTCATGAAATCATCGGATTTTGCTTTCTGCTCCACTTCATCTGCAGGAGTATCCACATAATTCCATGTGTAAGAATAATGAACAGTTTTATGTAAACTATCAAATCCTTCCTGTGTGACCATAGCCACATCGAATTTGATCGCATCAAACATTATATCCGTTGACTTCTCATGCAGTGTCGCATAATTGACATAGGCGATCAGTCCGACAACTTTGAACCTCTGCCCGCTGACAGAAATCTCATCTCCCACTTTGACGCCGACATTGTCTGCATGCATACGGTCAATTGCGATCTCATCCGCTTTTTCCGGAAATGCTCCGTCAAGCAGGCAGGCAAGATCCACGTTATCGTTTTTCGCATAAACGCGGATGGTTCCCTCTGCCTCGCCGTCGTTGTTGTAATCTTCCTCCTCATTTCGGAAGAAGTTCTCATATACTTTTACCGGAACTTCTGTAAAATCAGGATCGTTTAACTCATATTTTTCTTCTGCATCAGCATATTTATCATCGATTTCCTCTACGATTTCATCCCACGCCTTGTCGTAGGCTTCCGGATAAGCCTTTTCATCCAACTTTTCGTCCAGCTCTTTTTTCGCTTTGTCAAGATAATACTTTTTGACGTCCGCCTTTGTTCCTGTCTCAATGGCGGTGAGCAGCGTCTCATCTGCCTTTTTGTCCAGCTCAAAATGTCCATCCTCTAACTTATATTTTGTCACACCCTCATTTGCTGCAATAAGCATACTCTCATTTGCAACATACATACCGGAAACAAAACCAATTGTAAGAATGAGGAATAATGCCACCACAAGATATTTTTTCCAGTCACCGAGCAATTCACGCGGAATGCGCTTGATGAGCGGATTTTTAATTTTTTTCTTTTTCATAACCGCCACACTCCTTACCACTCAAGATCTGCTGCTGAAATCTTGTGCTCATTCCTCTCGTTGTGGCGGACGGCTCCGTCACGAAGCTTGATGACATGGTCTGCCATGTTTTTGATCGCCTCGTTGTGCGTTACCATGATGATCGTGTTTCCATATTTTTTGTTTACATCTTCGATCAGTTTTAAAATCTCTTTGGAGGTGTTATAGTCCAACGCTCCGGTCGGCTCATCGCAGAGCAGGATATCCGGGTTCTTCACAATCGCACGACCGATGGAAACACGCTGCTGCTGACCGCCGGACAACTGGTTCGGCAGCTTGTATCGGTGCTCGTAAAGTCCAAGTGTATGTAACAGGTCGTCGATATCCAACGCATTGTCAGAAAGGTACGCTCCGACCTCAATGTTTTCCTTCACGTTCAGATTAGCAATCAGATTGTACATCTGAAATACATAGCCGAGATGTTTTCTGCGGTATTGGGTTAGTTTCTTCTCACTCATATCTTCGAGCTTATCGCCGTTGATCGAGATGTAACCGGAATCGGCACTGTCGATTCCTCCGATAATATTTAATAAAGTTGATTTTCCCGAACCGGACGGTCCAAGCAGAACACAGAACTCTCCTTTTGCCACGGAAAAGTTCATTCCGCGCAATACTTCCTGACGTGTTTCTCCACTTCCAAAACCTTTTTTCAGGTCAACGATCTCCAAAAATTTTTTCTCTTCCTCTGACATAGTCTCCCCTTTTTCAAAAAACATATTTGGCAACAGCCATTTTTGATATCTAGGTTAGTTATAACTAATCTCAGGAAAATTATAGCACATGATATTGGGGATACAAGGAAGAGATATTGTTGTTGAGAAATTTTGTCAGTTAAATTAACTATTTGATTACATGTTGACCTTTGATACTATTCGATATAATATATGTATATACAGTTAATACTATATAGCAAAGACCGTCGCATGAAGTGCGTGTAGATATCGATTATGAAACTAAGCTTCATGATCAACAATATCTTTTTTAAAGGAGTGAACATTTATGAGCGATCAGGTTGCCATTAAAACATGGGGAAATAGTCAGGGAATACGTATTCCAAAGAATATTCTTGAAAAACTTGGACTCCATGTCTCAGATACTTTACAAATTGAAGTAATTGATGATTCGATTGTTTTGAAAAAAGCATTTAAACACAAAACATTTGAGGAACGCGTTGCTGAATACAATGGGGAAATTTCAATTTGTGATTATGATTGGGGAGAACCTGTCGGAAAGGAAATTTTATGATGAATTTTTCGCAGGGAGATATTATCAAAATTTCTAATTTAAAAGATGCAATGCTTGTTGTAAGTAAAAATGAATTTATTAAAAAAATAGGTGTTTTTCACGTCTGCCCACTTTTAGAGGATTATGCAGAAGGTCCTCTTCACATAAAAGTACGCGGTGTCAAAGACACCTCAGGAACTGCTATATGTGAGCAATTGAAGCTAATTGACCCTTCCGCCAGAAGCTGCAAACGTATCGACCGCGTCCCTTATCATATGATTATGAATGTTTCAGACGCAATACAGGGTATTTTTGAATATGACTAATAAAATTATCCCAAACCCAAAAGTGAGCCGGCGGCAAAGACGATACCCGTCCTGTCTCCGGCTCTTTTTATGTAACTACTTCGTTTTCCCCTCTCCCTCGAAATACTCCTTCACCAGCTTCACAACCACACCTGATAATAAGAATACTGCGATCAGGTTCGGGATTACCATAAGTCCGTTGAATGTCTCTGCGATGTTCCACATCAGTCCGAGGTTCATGGTCGCACCAACGATCGCCACCAACGCATATAAAATCATGAACGGCTTATTTGCCCGCGTTCCAAATAAAAATTCAATACATCTTGTTCCGTAAAGTCCCCAGCCAATGATCGTGGAGAATGCAAAACAGCACATTGCAACCGCAGTAAAAATAGATACCCAGCCACCATATACGGAGGTGAATCCGCTGATGGTAAGCTCTGCACCTGCTGCCTCGCCATATCCAACCGGAACGCCGCTGCATAAAATGACCAGTGCGGTCAGTGTACAGATCACGATCGTGTCCACAAACACTTCGAAAATACCGAAAAATCCCTGTTTTACCGGTTTTCTCGTATCGGCACAGGCATGTGCGATCGAACCGGTTCCAAGTCCTGCCTCATTGGAAAAAATACCTCTGGAAACACCCTTTTTCATACTCATGAAAAAGCTTCCCACTGCTCCGCCTGTCACGGCTGCCGGGTTAAATGCACCCTCAAAAATAGAACCGAATACCGCTGGAATGGATCTGAAATTGATCAGTACAACACCGATCGCCAATAAAATATAAATGATCGCCATAAATGGCACTAGTTTCTCTGTCACCTGTCCAATTCTTTTAATTCCACCAATCAAAATTAATGCGATCAGTGCGGCTAAAACTATTCCGATGACCAGGTTTAAGGTCGGTGCGGATTCCTCGGAGAGCAGGTTAAAATTATAAAGTGCTGAGTCGATCGCCGTAGTGATCGTGTTGACCTGCGTTGCATTTCCGGTTCCGAATACGGTCAAAACTCCGAAAGCAGAAAACAGGTACGCAAGCCAAAGCCAGTGTTTTTTCAAACCGTTTTTGATGTAATACATCGGTCCGCCGACCAACTCTCCGTTGGCATTTGTCTCGCGGAAATGTACGGCAAGTGTCACCTCGGAAAACTTGGTGCACATGCCAAGGACTGCGGATATCCACATCCAGAAAACTGCACCCGGTCCGCCGATTGCGATCGCGCCTGCCACACCTGCCACATTTCCGGTTCCAACTGTCGCCGCGAGTGCGGTACAGACCGCCTGAAACGGAGTCAGTGCTCCATCCGATGCCTCTCTCTTTTTCAGCATACGTCCGATGGTCACTTTCATCGCATACGGAAATTTGCGGATCTGCAAAAACCGGGTTCGGACACTCAAAAACAGGCCGACACCGATAATGCAGATCATTGCGGGCACACCCCAGATAAAGTTATTTACTACATTGTTGATTTGTTCTATCGTCTGTAACATTTTCTTTGCATTCCTCTCCATCTCATAGCACATACACATTACTCTGTCATAGTGTAAGTGCAATGCACGAATTATAACATATTGTTTCCGAGTATGCAAAAAAAATTGAGTAAAAACCGCTTATTTTATGGTCTTTACTCAATTTCTACAACGACTTATACATTTTTCATAATTTTCACCAGCCGGCTCGTGCCAAGCCGGTCTGCGCCAAGTTCAATAAATTTTTCCGCATCCGCAAAAGAAGAGATTCCTCCGGCTGCCTTTACTTTCACGTTTGTGCCAACGTATTGTCTCATCAGTTCCACATCCGAAAAAGTTGCTCCTGCGGTGGAAAATCCGGTGGAGGTCTTAATGAACTCTGCGCCTGCACTCGTCACGATCTCACACATCTTGATCTTCTCCTCATCTGTCAGAAGGCATGTCTCAATGATCACTTTTAAGGTTTTTCCGCTGCATGCCTCATGGATTTTTCGGATTTCCTGCTCGATGTCATCATACCGTTTGTCTTTCAAAAATCCGATATTAATGACCATATCGATCTCGTCGGCTCCGTTTGCGACCGCATCCCTTGTCTCGAAAATTTTTGTCGCCGTTGTGTGGTATCCGTTTGGAAATCCGATCACCGTACAGATCGGCAGTTTCCCATCGACATACTCTGCCGCCTGTTTCACATAGCAAGCCGGGATACAGGCAGAAGCGCATCCATATTTTATTCCATCGTCTAAAATCTGCCGGATCTCCTCCCATGTTGCAGTCTGTGAAAGCAGTGTATGATCTACTCTGCTTAAAATATCTTTTTTATCCATGTTTTTCCTTTCTCCTGCCGGCTGCCCAGGCATCGTATTGCTTACTCATCATGCAAAGATGTATTTCTTGATTTTCTGCTATGTTTTGCTTTCCCAATATGCCAGCACATCAGTATTTTCCACCCTTCTCTCACTTCAGTATTTCACATTCTTATGTTACTTCAACTCTGCAAGCAATGACGTACCAATCGTGCCTTCCGGCATCTGCACACCAAAATTATCTGCGATCGTTGCCCCGATCACTGCAAATGTATCCTGATCTTCAAGCTTTCCTGACTCCTTCATGGAAGGCGAATATGCAACAAACATCACCTGTTCCCTGGTGTGGTCTGTTCCCTTATAGGTTGGATCATTTCCGTGATCTGCCGTGATGATAAGAAGATCATCTTCCCGAAGTACCTTAAGAAGTTCGCCGAGTTTCACGTCAAAGCGTTCCAGTTCTTCTGCGTATCCTTTTACGTTTCTTCTATGTCCCCAAAGTGCATCAAAATCTACCAGATTCACAAAGCAAAGTCCGGTAAAATCGCGCTCTGCAATCTCGATCGTCTGCTCCATTCCATGAACCGAGCTTTTGGACTTATTAGATTCCGTGATTCCTTCCCCGTCAAAAATATCCCGGATTTTTCCGACAGAGATCACATCATATCCGGCGTCTTTTAACGCATTTAATACGGTTCTTCCATATGGCTTTAAGGCATAATCATGACGATTGCTTGTGCGGACAAACTCACCTTTTTTCTTTCCAACATAAGGTCTTGCAATGACACGCCCCACTTTCCATTCATCTTTCATTGTGATCTCTCTGGCGATCTCACAGCAGCGGTAAAGTTCCTTTAGCCCAAACGTTTCCTCGTTTCCACAAATCTGAAGAACCGAATCCGCAGATGTATACACGATCATGTGCCCGGTTGCAATCTCTTCCTCGCCCAGTTCCTCTAAGATTTCGGTTCCACTCGCACTCTTGTTTCCAATCACTTTGTGACCGGTACGTTTTTCCAGTTCATCGATCAGTTCCTTTGGAAAACCGTGCTCGGTAAACGTCAAAAATGGCTTGGTAATATGAAGTCCCATCATTTCCCAGTGTCCGGTCATGGTATCTTTTCCGTTGCTCGCCTCAGAGAGCCTTGTAAAATATCCCATTGGTTTTTCCACCGGTGCGATATTCTTCAGCTCTTTTAAATTGGCAATTCCAAGTTTCTGCATATTCGGAATTGAAAGATTGCCCACCGTCTCCGCAATATGTCCTAACGTGTCGGTTCCCGCATCGCCGAAACGTTCTGCATCTTTTGCTCCACCGATTCCACAGGAATCAACTACAATTGTAAAAATCCTACGATACTTTTTTGCTTCCATGATTCTCACACCCCATTTTCTGTTCTCCATTGAAATCTGCTTTTCAGGTAAAACTTTTCCCGCTCACGCATTATTTTTCACGGTCTGCCCTGATCAGTCTGCGGATCGCCTCCACACCGACCGTCACTGCTGCCTCCGTGTCATGAACGATCGGATTATCCATGCCGAGGGCATTGCGCTCCTGATTTCCCATAACAAGAAAATCAGAACCACAGCGGACTTTCAGATGCGCAGCCACAATAAACAATGCCGCTGATTCCATCTCAGACGCCTTGCAGCCCAGACGTTTCCATGCCTCCCACTTATTCAAAAGTTCATAGCTTACGGGCATGCGCTCCGGCTCATGCTGTCCGTAAAATGCATCTTTGCACTGGACTACTCCGGTATGATAAGTAAACCCCAGTTCCTTTGCTGCCGCAACAAGTGCATTTGCCACCTCAAGATCTGCCACTGCCGGATACTCGATCGGTGCATATTCCCTGCTGGTTCCTTCCATGCGGACTGCTCCGGTAGCGATCACAATATCACCGCCCTTGACATCCAGATCTATTCCGCCACATGTTCCAACACGCACAAATGTATCTGCACCGCACTGCACCAGTTCCTCCATCGCAATTGATGCGGACGGTCCGCCAATCCCGGTGGATGTCACACTGACCTTCTCACCTTCCAGATAGCCTGTGTAGGTGACAAACTCCCTGCTGTCTGCCACAAGTTTTGCATCCTCAAAATGTTTTGCGATCTTCTCACACCGCTTCGGATCTCCCGGCAGGATCACATAACGCCCCACATCCCCCGGTCTGATCTGTAAATGATACTGTAACCCAGCTTCTCCTGAATAGTTCTGCATACCCCCACACCTTTCTTTTTATCTGTCGTTTTCCATTCTCCAGCTGATACATCTCTGAAGATATTCCACATATTCCGGATTTTTGCACATGCCTTTTCCCGGAGTATCCGAAATCTTGGCAACATCCATTCCATTACACTTGGTTGTCTTCATGACAATATTCAACGCCGGAACATCCGTGTCATTTGAAATATAAGTTCCGATTCCAAATGCAATTTTTACTCTTCCTGCAAAATAAGATGCGATCTTATCTGCCCGCTCAAAATCGAGACTGTCGCTAAATAACAGTGTTTTCGTTTTTGGATCGATTCCAAGGCTCTCGTAGTGGCGGATCATTTTCTCTCCCCACTCAAACGGATCGCCGCTGTCATGACGCACACCGGAAAACAGTGTTGCGTAAGTCAACTGGAAATCTCTTAAGAAGCAGTCTGTTGTAATAGCATCGGTCAATGCCGTTCCATTTAAAATACCGTATTCTTTTACCCACCAATCCAGCGCATACCAGTTTGAATATGCCGGATTGTGCTTATGATTTCCCTGTCCGACACACATGATCCATTCATGCGCCATCGTTCCTACCGGAGTGATGCCATATTTTTTTGCAAGGAAAACATTGGATGTTCCTACAAACGTAGAACCAGGATATTTATTCTCGTTTAATTTTTTCACTGCCAGTTCCTGTGCCCCGGCAGAGAGTCTTCTTCTGAGTCCAAATTCGCTGAACAGTCCAAGGTTATAGGTACTGTTTTTCAATAAAGTAATTTTTTCATCCAGCTTTTTCTCAAAACTTGCAAGCAGATCGTCATAATGATATGCCATGCGGAAATAAACTTCATTTACGATGGCAAGTGTCGGAATCTCATACAAGGAAGTGTTCAGCCATGTTCCGAATGTTTCGATCGTCAGTCCACATTCTGCGTCCTCCGTAATCTCATAATCTTCATATCGAGGCTGCCACAGTCTTAAGAAATCCACATAGCTTCCCTTCATCCATTTGATCTTATGCAGATATTCCAGCTCCTCTTCTGTGAAACGCAGCCCACAGTATGCCTTGATCTGCTCCCTGATCTCCTCCACCATCTCATGGGTAAAGTGAACGTCGGTGTTTCTGCATTTAAAAGACCAGGTTGTCTTATAATCTGAAAACTGATGGTAAATACACTGTCCCATCGAAAACTTGTACATGTCTGTCTCTAATAAACTTGTGATAATTGGTTCTAATAACATCTTTTTCTCCTCTATTTTCCGTAACGATCACTTCTATGCATCAACCAGACCTGCCTGTTACTTTTCTTTTCACGGACTGCTTTGCGCACGTCTTTTTACTATATTATAACTCTGTGGCGGTTTTGACAACAATTTTGTGGAAGAACGGGGCTTGTGGTATGAAATACGCTTTTTGCTATAAAGAAAAGAGACTCCGTTTTTTGAAGTCTCTTCCTGCGTAATACTTTATTATTTTTGCAACTGCTGGGTGATAAGTGTTCTTTCCTTCCCCTTAATTCCAAGTGCGTCAAGTGCCTGATCTAACGTCCATTTCATGTTGTTCATGAGATTTTGAACTGAAATTGTCTTTTCTTTTTCTACACGTTCTTTCACGCGTTCTTCGACACATTCCTTCACACGTTCCTCGACACATTCCTTCACACGTTCTTCGACACGTTCTTCGACGCGTTCATTAATATATCTCTCTACAATCTCACTCATTTCTTCACGCCCTCCTTCTTTCTCTTTAAAATGTTTCACACTTTCTGCCAGCTCCGTGTAGTGCATGCACTCCGGATTTTTCTCCCGAAAATCCTGCATTAACTGACCAATCTCATCATTCCCTTTATAATTTCCATTCACGTAAATGATATGGGAACCGTCACGAAACTGTTCATCCGTTTCGCCTACGTATCGTTCTACGTGATACAAAGGTAAACCCTTTCGGAACTTGTCATGCTTATAAATAAATATCACATAGGAATCCTTCAGTTCCCTAAACGCCTGTCCCTCCTTGAGCATTCTCGAATCAACCATACTGCTGTGATAACGTGCGCGTCTGACATGTGCTCCTTCTGAATTACCCTGAACTTCAATGTCGATCTCCTCACCATTTTCATCCATTGCATCCACATCCAACGTAATATTACGCCTGCCAACCTGATGGTTTTTCATTTCATTCTGCCCTGTCACGCTGATAACCTTAACCTTTTTGCCAAGAATGATACGGAGCAACAATTCCGTTGCTTTGATGTTTTTATCAAACACCCGGCTCATCAGATCGTCATCAAATAATGTGAGTTCATTCACAAGCTCATTAACATTCCTCGGATTTTGTCTGAGATTGCTGCTATTCAGTTTTTCTGTCATTTGACCTCATTTCTTCTCTCCCTGTCTAAATAGTAGCACAGTATACCAGCAGAAACAAATAAAATTCCTATAAAATAATACATTTTTAGAAAGTGATCCTGATGAAATCCTCTTACTGCAGTGCCCTGATTTTCTCCTCCAATGCATCTACCTCAGCACCGTATTTTAAGCCCCAGTCCTCACGTAAAAGTTCCAGTTCTTTCTTATAATATTCTACTGCACTCTCGTGATCGCCCATTCTGACACAGCACTGTGCCATCGCTTCAAATGAATCTGTATATCGTGGTTTTGGCATGCAGTCGAATGTCTTTTGCCACATCGGGATTGCCTCTTTAAAGTATTCATTGTATGAAAATACATTTGCAATGGAAAATAAAATTCTCCAGCTATTTTCATTTGCTTTCGCCAGCGCCTCATACTCTGCCTTCACAGCTTCGAATCCCACCTGTTTTTCTTTGATAAAAACCTCATAAAAATCATTCAGTTCATCTGGATTTTTCTGATAGGATTCTTTTAAAACAGTTTTTGCCTCCTCAATCCGTCCATCATCGATCAGGTTATCCAGCAGATAAAAATATACCCTTGTATTTTCCGGTGCAGTCTTTAATAATTTGTACCAATATCTGATCAACTCCTGATGATTGGCTGTATCCCAGTCAAACCGTTTTCCATGATTTCCGTTATTGATGTTGTTGATATCGCCCTTCTGGTTTGGGTGTAAATCAATTGCCCGCTTTGCGTAATACACTGACTTTTGGTACATACATTCTGCCCGGTGTCCGTAAAAGTCTCCAAGCAGAGAAATTGCATGATAATTCGTCGGGTCTGCCTCTACCTCGCGGATCAGGAATGCTTCTTCATTCTCAAATTCCATATTTGTCATGACTCTTCCATATTGCAATTTCTTTTCAATGCTCTCGTAACGTTTTTCGGTAGAGTATTCAAACAGATCATCAATCTGAATCCCGAATAAGGACGCAATATCCGGCAGCATTGTCATTTCCGGCAGCGAGCCGTCATTCTCCCATTTGCTTACCGCCTGACTGGTAACTCCTAATTTATCTGCAATATCTTTCTGGGACATGCCTTTGGAACGACGTAATTCTTTTATTTTATTGCCAATTGTTTTCATAAAATCTCAGCCTCTTTTCATTTTTTGTTTTTCCAAGATCTTGTGATTTTATTATAGCAATCATATATGCAACGAACAGTTTCAAATTAGTTGCGTTTGTGAAACCGTTGGTTGTTTTATATTGTTTTTCCATTAAATTTTCACTATTTTTACACTATTTTTCATTATTTTCAAGTGTTATTGCCGTAGTCCTATAGCCCAATCTCTAATCTTTTACGATATTCTCTTGGCGTTATCTTGTACCTCTCTTTAAAAACCCGGTTAAATGTCCTTTGACTCTCAAAACCGCATTCAAGACATATGTTTGTTATCGTATCCTGCGTATTTTCTAATGCACCAACTGCAGAATTTAATCGCACGCCATTCAAATATTTGCTGAAGTTACAATGAAAAGTTTTAGCAAACATTCTCGACAACACGTATTTACTTATCCCCAGATCGAATGCCATCTTTTCAAGACTGATCTCATCTCTAAAATTTTTTGCTATATACTCCACAGAATTGTAAATCAAATCATTACTTCCTAATGATTTTTTATCGATCATCGGTATTTCAGTGAATACATATGCAAGAATTATTTGTGCATATGCCTGTGCCAATATCGGAGTACACTCTGGATTTTGCATCAAAAATTTTATTGCATGAACCACATCCGGATGTACATTTTCTTTTTTTAACACCGGATTTTTGGGACTGTATATTTGTAATTCTTTCAAAAATCCTGAAAGAACTGCCGGATCTATATAAAGGAAAATAGCTTTATTTTCTTTTTCGTCAAAAACCTGATAATGGTGTATTACATTCGGAAACACTATCGCAAAATCACCTTCGTCCATGTTATACAACTCCATTCCGACTCCAAGTGCAATATTTCCATTTGTGACATACACAACCTCTATTGCTTCATGTAAATGGGGTGGCATATGTACTGTTTTTTTCCACTCTGCTGATATTCCCTTATCTTTGTTTTCGTATACTAACAGCATTTAGAGCCACCCTCTTTTTCTTAGATCTGCTTTCCGATACCGTTCTACACTTCAATTGCGACTAACAGATGGTGAATGAATATCTGATATCCTCTTCTGCACTGACATGATATTCGTCTGCCACATCAGTTCCCCAGCTGTCGATACCTCCGACTCCTCTGACTGCTCCGTATACACATAAAACCGTTCTTCTTGCTGGTGGTAATTCCTCATGATGCAGAGCATTTTCAATTTCAGATGCTGTATAAGGAAGGCATGAAAAAGCAAATTCCCGATCCATCTTCTCAATGCGGAGTGTCTGTGGCGAATGATCTGTTCTACTATTGTCAAGACTTGTATGTCTGCTAATTTCGAGCCACTCTGTATCCATTCTCATTCCACATTCCTGTGGAACAAGGTAAGGTGTTAAGCTCAGATCTGTGACTTCGTAAATACCCTTTTCGGCACCTGCTTTTCTATCCGGATATGTCTCACCGGACAAACCCTTATAGATATATTTATCTGCAAGTGTCGGCATGATAAAACGCATTCCAAACACCGGAAGCTCAGGCAGTCCTTTTGCTCCATTATAATGTACATCCACACGGATTTTTCCGGATGCATCAACCATATATGTCACAAGTACCGTTGTTGACGGATTAGATATCGTCTCATAAGTATATTTTACTATGATCTCATCAGCAAAAATATCCCCGCCGAAGCTGTTATTGTCCGGTGCATAAGGTTTCTGCTCTTCTCCGTCCATAATGACTTGTGTTCCCCTGCAGTCAATGAACATATCTGCTGAAAGCCAGCTTCCGCTTTTAATATGGAACTTACTTCCTCTGTCATTATCCGTCAATGCCCGCCAGAAAGCAGGCTTTGGACAGCGGTACAGCCACTCATATCCGTTTTTAACGATAGATTCGAGTCCGCCTTGTGCATAAGAAAAAATGTAATCAAATCCTTCACCATGTACACCAAGTGTATAGTCACCATAGACCACTCTTAATTTATCTGTATAAGCCATAGTAATACCTCACTTCCTGCATTGCCGGTTTCTCTTTCCTGTCAGCAAATACGATTCCATTTGCCGAAAATTCATAGTCTGCCGGTTTATCATCAAAGTCACCACCATAACGTAAAACTTCTTTTCCGGTCACCTGATCTTTTACAAGAATTGCCTGATCGATAAAATCCCATATAAATCCACCATGATACATGTCATATTTATCAATCAGCTTCATATAAGCTCCCAGACCTCCCATGGAATTTCCCATATCATGCATGAATTCGCATAAAATATACGGTTTCTTTGGACTGTTATTTAAGTATTCCTCTACATCCTCCGGCTTTGCATACATTCTGGTCTCCAAATCAGAAATCGTATCCTCATATGCCCTGTTGTAATAAGCACTTTCATAATGAACTAATCTTCCATCTTTCTTTTCGGCATAATAAATGTTCATTGCTTCAATGTCATCACCTGCATAGGATTCATTTCCCAATGACCAGAATAGAATGGATGTATGGTTTTTAAATGTTTCAAAATTATTTCTTGCACGATCAAGTACCGCCTCTTTCCACTGTGGAAGAGATCCCGGCACATTGCAGGATGGTTCGATCGCTCCTAATTTCTGGAAAGATCCATGACTTTCCAGATTTGTTTCTGCCATCACATAAATTCCTGCATTGTCGCACATATAATACCATGGTATCTGATCCGGATAATGACAGGTACGCACAGAATTAATATTATTCCTGAGCATACATGCGATATCAGCTCTCATATCTTCCAAGCCAATGCATCTTCCTGTTTTTGGATTCCACTCATGACGGTTTACTCCTGTGATAATCAGGCGTTTTCCATTTAAATAAATGATCTTATCAATTATCTCAATTCTTCTGAAGCCAATATCATAAGGAATTACTTCTGCTAAACTTCCATCTTCCGCCTTAAGCTCTACATACGCATGATATAAATAAGGATCATGATTATCCCACAGTTCCACAGTTTCTAACTCAGCACAGATCGTACCTTCTAAATACTCATTTTCTTTCTTTAACTGTACGGATTTTTCTGCCAACAAATTTTCTTCCCTGTCTTTTAAAATAAAGCTGGCAGTTATATTCTGAGCATCCGGTGCAGATACTTTCATGCTGACAGTTACGCTTCCACTCACATTATCCTGATTCAGCACAGGTTTGAACCATACATCATCCATATGTACATCCGGTATTGCTTTCAGAGTAACATTTCTAAAGATTCCAAAAAAGCGGAAAAAGTCCTGATCCTCTAAGAATGCTGCTGTGCTCATCTTATGAACCTGAACTGCCAGCACATTTCCCTTTTCTTTTATATAAGGTGTCAGGTCAAACTCAGAAGGCGTAAAACTATCTTCTGCATAGCCTATAAACTGACCATTCAGCCACAGATACATCGCTTCTTCTACACCTTCAAAACAAATATGGATTCTTTTTCCACACATACTCTTATCCAAGTCAAAGTATTTGATATAAGAACCTACCGGATTGTACTCTGCTTCTGAAAACATTCCTTTTTCTGCTCCGGTCGCCTCCATGCTGTAAGCTCCTCTATGGTACTCTTTTCCTTCCCACGGATACATGGTGTTGATATAACGGATTTTATCATATCCAGCCAGTTCAATATGTCCCGGAACCATAATTTTATCGAATCCTGATGCATCAAATGTTTCCTCATAAAAATTAACCGGTCTGCTTTTTACATTTTTACTATAAGAAAACTCCCACTGTCCGTTTAATGACTGAAATAATGGGTTTTTCTCTTTTTTCATGTCCGAATAATCCAAATAATAACAATGATCACTGTGTGCTTCCAACTGATTCACACGAAATACTTCCGGATTATCCAACCATTTCATATCAGCATTCATATTTTTCCTTCCTTTCCAACTGTGGTAGTGTCAAAAACTACCCATTTTATTGTTCTAAAATTCTTTTAAAACCTTGAT
>OOBT01000270.1_pt1 | contig 33676 bp, 24 predicted proteins | sample 1671551 | NCBI WGS metagenome assembly OOBT01 (sample SAMN06348168, study PRJEB24527) | human gut metagenome | reverse complement strand
GCTTAACTTCTTAACTCCTTTAACTACTGAATTCTCTGAACTTGCGAAAGTTCAGTAATTTATTTAATTGACTTTTGAACACCCCCTCATCAGAACGGGTACGCCACGCCCAGTTTGCGTGCTCTCTCGATGTTGCGCTGCTGTATCTTGCGTTGCTGTTCGCCCTTTTGTTTCTTTATCTCGTTGGGCTTCTGCTGGTCGAGAGGCTTTGCCGTGATGTCCCAGTTCAGGTTCATGTCCCACTTCGCTTTACATTCTATGTTGTACGGATAGTAGAACACCTCTTCGGGTTGCAGGCCGGTGTTGTAGTCGCCCGTGTCCCACACGCCGTTGTTGTTGGTGTCGACGAAGAGACGGGCGTAGTAGGTGCCGGGCTTGATGTAGTAGAACGTGGCATAGCCGTTGGTGGTCTGTACGCTCTTCACCGCCTTGTCTTCGCGGCTGAGCAGTTCGACGCAGATGTTCTTGCCCTTCAGCTGCTGAATGTTCAGCACCACGCTACTGTAGTCGTCGAGCGAACCCACCTTGAAACCTTTCTTCAGCTTGGCTGATGCCACGCCGTAGATATCGGTGAAGGCGAGCGAGTCGATTTCTAAGCTGTACTCTATGTCGGGGCGCCACTCGGCACGCAGCGTATATATGCGTTTCGACTCCTCGTTGGCTATGCTGTCGCCCCACATCTTCGTCTTTATAGGTTCGAAGCGCAGCGGTGCCTCGTACCACAGCGTGTCGTGCTTGGCGTAGAGGTGTATTTTCGATGTGTCGGCAGAGGCGAGTGGCGTGTCGAACTCGAAGCGTATGTTGCGGTCGGGGTCGAGTTTCGAGTCGAGTTGCAGCTTGAAGTTGAGTTCCTTCGGTGGCATTATCGAGTCGTAAGGCTCGCCACGCTTGCGCTTCTTCTCCTCCTTCTTCTTCCACTCCTCGAAGCTCTTCTGTGCTTCCTTCAGGCGTTTCTCGTAGGGTTGCTTGGAGAGTATCTGCAGCGTGTCGGTCTGTGGCACGAGATTGCCGAGCGTGTCGGTCATCAGGTAGGTCATCGCCACGTTCAGCGTGTCCTGGTTCACGAGCGTGGTGTCGCGCAGCCAGTAGGTGATGGTGTCGCGTCGTGCCGACGGTTCGATGAGCAGTTGGTCGGTAGCGTCGAAGTTGAGCGGTGTCAGCTCGGGCAGTCGGTCCGATCCGTAGCTGAAGAACAGCGAGAAACTGTTGGGCTGCTGGCGCTCCGCTTTCAGGAAGAAGCGGTCGGTCTGCACGTGTTCGAAGGCTCTGAGCACGAGGTCGTCGGGTGTGAAACGTGTGTATCCCGTGCGCTTTATGTCCTTGATGTGCAGCGAGTCGAGCCACAGCGTGTCCTGGCGCATGGCGTCGCAGAACGATGGGCGTATGGTGTCGTGCGAGAAGGCTATCTGCTCGCTCTTCTGCGAGAAGCGGTAGTCGCCGTCCTGGTCGTTGAGGGCGTAGATGCGGTATGCGCCCGGTGCCACACCCTTTATGACGAAGTGTCCGCGCGAGTCGGCACGCGCTACGCGCAGCATGGGCTGCTTCTGGAAACACGAGTCGGCAAACTCGGCGTACAAGCCCACGAGTATGCCCTTCACCGGCTCCAGGTTCTGTGCCGCGAGCACCGTGCCTGCCACTTCGAGTGTGTCGATATGGTTGCCCGTTGAGAAACTGTAGGTGTAGTTGCCCATAGGGTTTCCCTCGTTGTTGTCCTTGATGGCGTCGGAGAAGTCGATGGTGTACGTGGTGTTGGGCTTCAACGAGTCTTTAAGCAGTACGCTTATCTTCTTGCCCGTAGCCTTTATCTCTGCCTGCTCGAGCTGCGGAGGCGACACGACCACCTTCTCCGACGCGTTCTCCAGCTTTATGAACTCGTCGAAGTAGATGTTCACCTTCTTCACCGACACGTCAGTGCTGCGGTCGGCAGGCGTTGAGGCTATCACGTGCGGCGGTGTCTCGTCGTACCAGCCACCGTCGGGGCGACCCATGCGGGCGCACGACGAGAGCAGCACGATTACACCTATTATATATAATATGTTTCTTAGTTTCAGCATTTGGCTTAACTTCTTGTTTTTTATTAGTTTTTCAGTGACTCCTTTGTCGCAGATTGGTTGGAGTGTGTGTTAAAACTCAATTAGTGCGGGCTGAAAGCCCAACAGCACATAGGGGGATGTGTCAAAACTCAATTAGTGTGGGCTGAAAGCCCTACAACCACATAGCCCAGGGCAGCGCCCTGGGTATTGGGATATATGATTGAGCACTGCGCCCTGTAAGGGCAACATCTTAATAATTAGGCTTCTGCCCTTCTTGCTCTGGCAATCGGCGAAGGTCGGTGCAGTTGAGACAACTGCACCCCCTGAGGATAGCAACACAAATGTCACCATCTCACCACCTCACCATCACAACATCAAATCTCACCACCTCACCACAACAACATCACTTCACCCCCATTATCTCCTCAATGGTCTTGCGGTTGTTAGAGAGGCGTGGTATCTTGTGCTGTCCGCCGAGCTTGCCCTTCGAGCGCAGCCAGTCGTCGAACTGTCCTTTGCGTGCTACGACAATCTCTAACGGCTGCAGCGTGATGTCATGGAAGCGCTTCGCCTCGTAGTCGGAGTTGATAGCCTGCAGCTGGTGGTCGAGCAGGTCGGCGAACTCGTTGATGTTCTCCGGCTCCTTGGCGAACTCGATGAGCCACTGGTGGCGGCACTTGGCGTTGGCATCCATGAACACCGGAGCAGCCGTGTACTCCTTCACCTCGGCACCGGTCTGCTGGCAGGCGTAGGCGAGACCCTTCTCGGCGTTGTCCTGTATGAGTTCCTCGCCGAAGGCGTTGATGAAGTACTTCGTTCTGCCCGTGATGACGAACTTGTACGGGCGCACCGATGTGAACTTCACCGTGTCGCCAATCATGTAGCGCCACAGTCCGCACGACGTGCTGATGAGCATGGCGTAGTTCTTGCCTATCTCCACGCCCTCAAGCGGCACGATGTTCGGGTGCTCCGAGTCGAACTCGTCCATCGGCAGGAACTCGTAGAACACATCGTAGTCGAGCATCAGCAGCATCGACTTGTCCGTAGGGTCGTTCTGTATGCCGAAGAAGCCCTCCGAGGCGTTGTACGTCTCCATGTAGTGCATGCGGTCGCTCTTTATGATGTGCTCGTACTGCGAGCGATAGGGTGTGAACGCTATGCCACCATGGAAGAACACCTCCAGGTTGGGCCACACCTCGTCGAGGCGCTCCTTGCCCGACAGCTCGAGCACGCGCACCAGCACGCTGAGCATCCACGAGGGCACGCCCGATATGTTCGTCACGTTCTTGTTCAGACACTCGCGGGCGATGCGGTCGCGCTTCACCTCGAAGTCGCTGAGCAGCGCGGTCTGCTTCTTCGGTACACGCACGAGGTTCACGAGCGGGTTGATGTTCTCGATGAGAATGGCGCTGAGGTCGCCCACGAGCGAGCCTGCCACGTTGTAGTTGGGCGCGTGCGAACCGCCTAAGATCAGTCCCTTGCCGTCGAACATACGACTCTCGGGGTTGTTCTGCAAGTAGAGTGCCACCACGTCGGTGCCACCCTTGTAGTGGATGTTCTTCAGTCCTTCAGCCGATACGGGTATGAACTTGCTCTTGTCGTTCGTAGTGCCCGACGACTTGGCGTACCACTTCACCTTTCCGGGCCACAGCACGTCAGCCTCGCCGTGGCGCATACGGTCGATGTCAGCCTTCAGTTCCTCGTACGTGTTCACCGGCACGTTGCGCACGAAGTCGTCGTACCCCTTTGTCGTAGCGAAAAGATGATTTCTGCCATACTCGGTGTTGGCAGCCGTACGCAGAAGGTGCTGCAACACACGGTGCTGCAGTGCCTCTGGTTCGGTGAAATGTTGTTCCAGCTTATGCTGTCGGGGTGCGAATGCATATCGTGCAATGCCTGTTAAGCTCATTGTCTATTGTTTTATATTAATGTAATTTCTGCCATCTGCATCGGTCGACGCAGACATCCGCATCGGTCGACGCAGACATCCGCATCGGTCGGCGCAGACGTCCGCATCGGTCGGCGCAGACGTCCGCATCGGTCGGCGCAGATGCTAAACGTAGTACGTAGACATCTGTTTTGACCCACTTTCTTGTCAGTGTTTCTTCCTGTCCTCTTCGATAAACCGCAGCAGATGCTCCACTGCCTCACTCTCCGGTATCGCCTTCTCCACGCACATCTTCTGCTTGTAGAGCGATATCTTACCCGGTCCGGCGCCTACGTATCCGTAGTCGGCATCTGCCATCTCGCCCGGTCCGTTCACAATGCAGCCCATGATGCCAATCTTCAAGCCCTTCATGTGCGCCGTAGCCGCCTTTATCTTGGCGATGGTGGAGCGCAGGTCGTAGAGCGTTCTGCCGCAACCCGGGCAGGAGATGTACTCCGTCTTCGAGGTGCGCAGACGAGCCGCCTGCAGTATGGCGAACGCGGTGTCGGTGATGTCGCGCACGGCGATGTCGCCGTTGTTCATCAGCCACAGGCCGTCTGTCAAGCCGTCGATCATCAGCGCACCCATATCGGCTGCTGCCTCAAGCTGCAGGTCTGCCTTTTCGGCACTGGTGTGACCGTACATCTGGGCGAACACAACGGGGTTGAACAAGCCGTTCGACCACAGTTCGTGAGCCAGCGCACGCTGCTCGCCGAGGCGGTTCTGCTGGTTGGACACAGCCACAACCACTACCTCCGGGTGAGCCTTCAGGCAAGCCATGTACTCCTCCGACGGTGCACCGAGCTGCAGCACGAGGAACTTCACCTCTGCCTTCACTCCGCCCACGAACGGCGTGGCGTTGTACGGGAAGATAGGGTAGGTGTTCGGCTCGCCGGTGTAGGCGTTGAAGTCGACGATGTATTTCTGTCCGTCGCGGCGGTTCTTGGGCAGACTGGCACCGCAGTAGATGTAGTCGGGGGTCATATCGGGGTTGAACTCCACGCTCTCTGCGTCGTCGTTCTGTCCAAAAGAAGCAATCACGACGGGCGTGTTCGAGCCGCCTATGCCGCCAGCAGCGCGTGTAGGGCGGCGCTCAGGGCGCACCCACGAGAAGTCCTTCGCCTCGGTTCCGGGCACGAGGGTGTGTCCGGTGCGCTTCGTGATATAGTCGACGAGGTGGCGTGCGACGGGTATCTCCGCCTCCGGCTCCTCGCTCAGACTCACGCGGATGGTGTCGCCGATGCCGTCGGCAAGCAGTGCGCCGATGCCCACCGCACTCTTGATGCGTCCGTCTTCGCCCTCGCCTGCCTCGGTCACGCCGAGGTGGAGCGGATAGTGCATGTCAGCCTGGTCCATCTCGGTGATGAGCAGGCGCACGGTGCGCACCATGATGACGGTGTTCGATGCCTTGATGCTTATCACTACGTTGTCGAACTGCTCCTTCTTGCAGATACGCAGAAACTCCATGCAGCTCTCGACGATGCCTTCCGGTGTGTCGCCGTAGCGCGACATGATGCGGTCGGAGAGTGAACCGTGGTTCACGCCGATGCGCACCGCGGTGTGGTGTTCGCGGCAGATGTTGAGGAAGGGCACGAAGCGGTCCTCCAGCTTCTTCAGCTCGTCGGCATACTCGGCATCGGTGTACTCAATCTTCTTGAACACACGCGCTGGGTCGACGTAGTTGCCTGGGTTCACGCGCACCTTCTCGGCGTACAGCGCAGCCACGTCAGCCACGTTGGCGTTGAAGTGTACGTCGGCTACGAGCGGTGTCTGGTAGCCGTCGGCACGCAGTTGTGCGTTGATGTTCTGCAGGTTCTCAGCCTCTCTGCGACCCTGCGTAGTGAGTCTGACGAGTTCGCCGCCTGCTTTGATGATGCGCTCAGCCTGAGCCACACACGCCTCCGTGTCGTTGGTGTTGGTGGTGGTCATCGACTGCACGCGTATAGGGGCATCGCCACCTATCTGTATGTCGCCTACTTGCACGGGTGAGGTGGAGCGGCGGCGGTAGTTGAAGAGATCGATCATGATTTGTGATGTTGTGATGGTGAGGTGGTGAGGTGGTGAGAGATGTTGTGATGGTGAGGTGGTGAGGTGGTGAGAGATGTTGTGATGGTGAGGTGTTGAGAGATGTTGTGATGGTGAGGTGTTGAGGTGTTGATGTGGTGAGATGTTGAGAGATGTACTATTGTCACCATCTCACCACATCACCACCTCAACATGGAATTCTCACCACCTCAACACTTAAAGTCGTACTTCACTTCGGCGAGCTCCTTGTTCGCCTTTTCTATCTTCTCGCCCAAGCCAGCCTTGTACTGTGCCATCTTCTCAGCGATGCTGTCGTCGCAGAGCGCAATCATCTCGCAAGCGAGTATGGCAGCGTTCATGGCTCCGTTGATACCTACTGTTGCAACGGGGATTCCCGGGGGCATCTGTATGATGGAGAGCATAGCGTCGAGTCCGTCGAGCATACCCTTGATAGGCACGCCGATGACGGGCAGGGTGGTGCTTGCAGCGATAACGCCTGGCAGGGCTGCTGCCATGCCTGCTGCGGCGATGATTACCTTAACGCCACGCGCCTTAGCGCCTTTAGCGAATTTTTCTACTGCGTCCGGTGTGCGGTGAGCAGAGAGGGCGTTCACCTCAAACGGTACCTGCATGTCGTTCAAGAACTTGCATGCCTTTTCCATAACGGGCAGGTCGGATGTGCTGCCCATGATGATGCTAACTAATGGAGTCATATTATTGTTGTTTTTTTTATTGTTATTATCTTTTTCTAAGCCGAACTAAGCCTCTTTAGGCCTTTTTAAGCCTTTGCTAACTAAGCCCTCTTGAGTTGCTAACTAAGCCCTCCCCGACGGGGAGGGTTGGGAGGGGCTACAGCCCCAATATCACAGCAAAGGCGATAACCACGCCTACGCCGAAGCCGGCAATCACCTGCGAGAGGGTGTGCTGGCGCAGTATGATGCGGCTGGTGCCGACGAGTCCGGCGAGCACGAGGGTGAGGCATAGCCACGAGATGGGGTTGAACATGAAGATGAACGAGAAGGCGAGCAGTGCGCCAACCACGCCCCCGATGGCTGCGGTGTGTGTGGACACCTTCCACCACACGTTGATGAGCGAGCATACTATCTGTATCACGAGTGCCGCCATGAGTATGTTGCCCATGAAGTGGGGTATGTTGTACAGGCGCATCACGTAGAAGCAGGCGTAGTAGCTCACGATGGAGAGTAGGTAGGGCACCACGCGGCGCTCCTTACGGCTGAGCTGTATGAGTGTCCAGCCGTGGTAGTTGCGGTAGAGCTTGATGAGCAGGGTGGGCATGAGGATGGTGAAGAAGTACACCATTGCGAGCACACTGAGCTTGTACCCCCACGGCATCTGGCTGAGATAGCTGAACGTGAAGAGTACCGTCATACCGACAAACGATAGATAGAACGGGGTGAACACCGCGCTTAGAACGCGGGCTACGAGGATTATGTTCTTTTCTTTCATTGTTTAATTCTTCCTAAGCCTTGCTACGGGTATGCCCAACTGTTCGCGATACTTCGCTACGGTGCGTCGTGCGATAGGGTAGCCGAGTTTTGCGAGTGCCGCTCTGAGGGCGTCGTCGCTGAGTGGTTTTGTCTTATTCTCTTTGCTCACGAGGTCCTTCAGTGCGAGCTTTATCTTGCGTGTAGACATCTCTTCGCCGTCGTCGGTGGTGTAGCCGTCGCTGAAGAAGAAGCGCAGGGGGAATGTGCCCCAGTTGGTCTGTGCGTACTTCACGTTGCTCACGCGCGAGATTGTGCTTATGTCGAGCCCCGTGCGGTCGGCTATGTTCTTCAGAATCATCGGCTTGAGGTCAGCCTCGTCGCCGTCCTGGAAGAACTTGCGCTGCCAGTCGATGATGGCTTGCATGGTGAGTGTGAGTGTGCGGTAGCGTTGCTTTATGGCTTCGATGTAGCCTAATGCGCGTTCCACCTTCTGTTTGGCGTAGAGCAGAGCCTCCTTTTCGCGTCGCGACATGGTATCCTTGTTGTTGCGATAGGTCTCCATGAGTTCGCTGAACGACGACGAGACACGCAGCTCGGGTATGTTACCATTATTAATATAGAACGAGATGTTGCCGTTGTCGTCGGTGTCGACGATGAAGTCGGGCGTTATCTGCTGCACGTTTCTGCCCTCCGTCTCGCCGAGCGATGCGCCCGGCTTGGGGTTCAGTCGGCGCAGTTCGTCGCAGACGCGCTTGTTGGTATAGGTGTCGATGGCGAGCAGCGAGCCGATCTTGTCGAAGTGTTTCTTCGTGAACTCGTCGAAGTGTTCGCTGACGACGGTTCTCATAAGTGGTTTCAGCTGGTCGTCGGGGCGGCGTTCTATCTGTAGCAGCAGACACTCCTGCAGCGAGTGTGCGCCGATGCCTGCCGGGTCGAAGGTCTGCAGTATGCCGATGATGCGGTCGATGTCGCTCACCTCGCAGTAGATGCCCTGGTAGATGGTCAGCTCGTCGCATATCGACTGGCTGTCCTTGCGTAGTAGTCCGTCGCTATCGAGCGAGCCGATGACGTATTCCATTATCTGCTCGTCGGTTTTGGAGAGGTCTATCTCGCCCATCTGCTCCTTCAGTTTGTCGTAGAACGAGCGTGTGTCGCCGTACACCATCTCCTCGTAGTCGGCGGAGTCGGCGCCGGATGCTCCGGTGTAGGCAGCTGTCGGCATATCCTCGTCGGAGCCAGTCATGCGGTCGAGTGCGTTGTTCAGTGCCGACTCGCGTTCCTCGCGCTCCGTATGTGCAGCGAAAGCGTCAGCCTCGCTCTTCTCGTCGTCGATGTCGCTGCTGTTGTCGCTGCTGTCGTGGTCGGCAGAGGGTGTGTATGTGGAGCTCTCTGTGCTGTCGTTGTCGAAGATTTCTTCGTCGGCTTTCACGAGGGCAGGGTTGTCGTCGAGTTCTGCGTTCACGTTCTCTTCGAGTTCGGTGAGCGGCATCTCGAGCATGTGTACCTGCAGCATCTGTTGTTGCGACAGACGCTGCACCTGCTGCAGCTTTTGTTCCTGGGTTTGTATTAGTTTCATCGTTTTTCTTCTTTTTTCTAAGCCTTGGGGTAGTAAGCCGAACTAAGCCTTGGGATAGTAAGCCGAGCTAAGCCTTTCTAAGCCTCTTTACGCCTTGGCTTAGAAAGGCCTAAAAAGGCTTAGTTCGGCTTAGACGCTGCCAGAAACACCTTTGAAGTACTCCTTGAGCCTCTCCGCAGTTGTTGTCAGCACCTCGGGTGTCTCGTTGCTATACTTCTGCCATAGGCGTTGCGCCTCGTCGTTGAGTGGCGAGTGGGGTAGTGGCTCGCGCTTTAGTATGGGGTCGAACGTTTGGTATATCTTCAGCACCTCTACCACCTCTTCGGGCTTCAGCCCCATGAGGTGTGCCGTGTCCTGCACCTCGGGTGTCTCGCTGACCATGGTGTTGGTCATCAGTTGGAAGTAGAGGCAAAGGATAATGGTGAGCATCACCGGCGTTAGCTTCTCTGTGGGTGCTACGGGCAGATAGTCGTGCTCAAAGGGTTGCGTCAGGTCAATGCCGTTGTAGAAGGTGCTGCCTGCTCCGAAGCCCGTCATCTGTCTGAGGCGCTTCACATCGCGCGACAAGCGGCGTGGGTTGTCGGCGTACGTGTCCCATAGGCGTTGCAGCGAGGGAGTGGTGCGCTCTTTCAGTGCCTCCATCTGCTCCTGCAGAGTCTTTGGCGGTATGTGCAGTTCGAGTGCCAACTCCACCACCGAGCGCGAGTACTCCGACTTAACGCCTGCCGGACTCTTCTGGTAGAGCTGCATGATGAGCAGCCAGTAGTCGTCGGTCCAAAGAGGATGAATTGCCATATATATATTATTAATAATGTATTATTTCGTGATTGCAAAGTTACAGAAAGTCTTGCATATAAGGCACGCCAATCGTGGTTTTCTTGCAAATTAATAGTATAAATAGCCAAGTTGATTGAATTTTTTAAAATATTCTTGCAAAACATTAGCGATTTACAATTAATTTTGTACTTTTGCGGTAGATAAATTAAAAAATAAATGACTATGAAGAAAACTTTACTCTCTATGGCAGCTATGTTGCTGCTCGCAACTGGTGCTTCGGCACAGAAGTTGGACCTTACTGTTGCAGGTGAGGCAAATGTAGATAGCCGTTTTAATAAGTTTGAGCAGGTAGCTGCGCCAAAGACTAACGGTATGAAGAAGTTAAAGGATGGTGATCAGTTGATGGGCTTCCCTTGTTCTGTAACTCCTGTTGGAAATATTGGATGGCCACAGGTGCCTGATGCTGCAAGTGCTGCTTCTCAGCTGATGCTTGACGAAAGTTGGTATGGTTATAATGTTATTGGTATCCGTTATCTTCTCTTGGGTTCTTTGGGTGAAAATACTAAAGAAACTCCTGTTGGTGTATATGTTTGGGGTATGCCTGAAAGTGGAAAACAGGAGGATCTTTTGGCTGCTGAAAAGCTGTTGAATGAAGGCGATTATGAACTTTGTGTAGTTAATGATCAGCAGCTGACAGCAAACTGGAATGAAACATATTTTGATACACCATTTGAACTTTCAGAGAAAACAGTAGCTTTGCGTTATGGTTTTATGTATGTTCAAGATACAAATGATGATGATGAGAATCTTGCAGCTGCTCCGTTCTTAGTTGGTAAGTTTGGTGAGGATGAGGAATTCCCAAATGCAAACAGCGGAAATACTCCTTTCCTTGTGTTTGGAACATTTGGTGAGAAACAAGGTTGGTATCAATATTCAGATGCTTCAGCTTTTCCTTATGCCCTCTGTGTTCAGGTTATAGTAAGAAACCCGAATGGTGAGACTGCTATCCTTGGTGTAGATGCTTCAGGCAAGGCTTATGAGAAGCAGTACTACTCTCTCGACGGCAAGAAGCTCTCTGCTCCTCAGAAGGGCATCAACGTTGTTAAGATGAGCGACGGCACATCTAAGAAGGTGCTTGTTAAGTAAATATCTGAAAACACATATAAATGAAAATCCCAACGGAGGTTCGCCTCTGTTGGGATTTTTTAGGGGGTGCACTTGTCTCAAGTGCACCAACCGCGCAGAAATGCACCATTTACTTTGTTGGTGCAGCAGAGACTGCTGCACCCCCTGGAAGGCACCAACCGCGCAAGCACTGCACCAACCGAGCTAACCATAAGAGGTTATGTTGGGGTGCGTGGGTATGGCAGGGATGCCATACCCTCCTACAACTGCTCGCCTTAATGCGCTTCGAGCCAGTTCTCGCCCCAACCCGAGTCAGCCACGAGCGGCACGTGCAGCGGATAGGCGTTCTGCATCTCTTCGATAACAATCTTTTCTACACGCTCCTTCTCCTCCGGCAGGACGGAGAAGTTGAGTTCGTCGTGCACCTGCAGAATCATCTTTGAGCGTATTCCCTCGCGCTGGAACCGCTCGTAGATGCGCACCATCGCAATCTTTATGATGTCGGCAGCCGAGCCTTGTATCGGCGCGTTGATGGCGTTGCGCTCGGCGAAGTTGCGCACGGTGGCGTTGTGCGATGTGATGTCGGGCAGATAGCGGCGGCGGTGGAAGAACGTCTCGGCATAGCCGTGTTCGCGTGCCGTCTCCTTCGCCTTCTCCATGTAGGCGTGTACACCGGGGAAGGTGTTGAAGTAGCCCTCGATGAGCTGCTTCGCCTCGTCGCGCGAGATGTCGAGACGCTCGGCGAGACCGAAGACGGTGATGCCGTAGATGATGCCGAAGTTGGCGCGTTTCGCCTTTGTGCGCTGGTCGCGCGACACGCTGTTAATGTCCTCTTTATATATGCGTGCGGCGGTGGCAGCGTGTATGTCGTAGCCCTCGCGGAACGCCTCAATCATGTTCTCGTCGCCCGAGAGATGCGCCATCACGCGCAACTCAATCTGCGAGTAGTCGGCTGAGAAGAACAGCTGCCCTGGCTCTGGTATGAAGCACTTGCGTATCTCCTTGCCGTCCTCGCCACGCACGGGAATGTTCTGCAGGTTGGGGTTGGAGGAGGAGAGGCGACCCGTTGCCGTGACGGCTTGGTTGAACGTGGTGTGTATGTGTCCGGTGCGTGGGTTGATGAGCTTTGGCAGCGCATCGACGTATGTGCCGAGCAGCTTCTTCAGTCCGCGGTGCTCGAGGATATGGTCGACGATGGGAGCCTTTGAGCGCAACTGCTGCAGCACCTCTTCGGATGTGACGTACTGTCCGGTCTTGGTCTTCTTCGGCTTCTCCACAATCTTCATCTCGCCGAACAGCACCTCGCCCACCTGCTTCGGCGAGGCGATGTTGAACTCGTGTCCGGCGAGCCCGTATATGTTCTGCTCTATTTGGTGCATACGCTCGGTGAGCACCTTCGATGTCTCGGCGAGGGCGTCGGTGTCGAGGCGCACGCCAGTCATCTCCATCTCGGCGAGCACCGGCACAAGTGGCATCTCGATGTTGTAGAACAGATCCTCGACACCTGTCTCCTTCAGTCGTGGCTTCAGCACGTTGTATTGGTGTAGTGTCTCGGCGATGGTTTCCGTGTTGTGCTTCTGTTCTGGCTGCAACACATAGTGGGCAAGCATGGTGTCGAACATAGGTGCGGCGAGGCGCACTCCGTAGTTCATCAGCACCTCCATGTCGTACTTGATGTTTTGTCCTACCTTTAGGATTTCGCTACTCTCGTACAGTGGTTTGAAGATGTTTACAATTCTTTCCGCTTTTTCACGTTCGTTAGGAATTGCTACTTGAACCACCTTTCCTTCCTCTATTGCGAAGTTCAAACCCTCCAATTTTGCGTCGATGGCGTTGGTTGAGGTGGTCTTCGTTTCTAAAACGAGAATTTTGGATGAACTAAATTTTTCACAAATCAGGCGTGCATCTTCTTCTGTTTCAACGAGTTGGTACTCGCAAGGGGCACTTTTTGAGCCCTCATAGCTTGAAAATTCTGAACCAACTGCATCCTCGGTCGGATTTTCGGCAAATAAATCGAGTTGTAAATTAACAGTTTTTTGCGGTTGTTGAGGCTTCTTTACGAATTTGTCCAACAGACTCTTAAACTCCAGTTCGGTGAAGATTTCGGAGAGGCGTGCCGTGTCTGGCTCCTGAAGTTTCAATGCGTCGAGGTCGAGGTCGATAGGAACGTCGGTGCGGATGGTGGCAAGGAACTTCGACATGCGTATATCGTCAACGGCTCCCTCCACCTTCTCGCGCAATTTACCCTTTATCTTTGCAGAGTTCTCGAGTATGGAGTCGATGCTGCCGAACTCGGCGATGAGCTTGGTGGCAGTCTTCGGACCCACGCCGGGGCATCCGGGGAAGTTGTCGGCGGAGTCGCCCATCAGTGCCAAGAGATCTATCACTTGGGTGGGGGAGTCGAGCTCGTACTTCTCGCACACCTCCTTCGGTCCCATCGTCTCGTAGCCTCCGCCGTGACGTGGGCGGAAGATGAAGACATTGTCGCGCACCAGCTGACCATAGTCTTTGTCGGGCGTGAGCATATAGGTCTGCACACCGGCTTCGCCAGCCTTCGTGGCAAGCGTGCCGATTACGTCGTCTGCCTCGAAGCCGTCCGCCTGGAGCACAGGGATGTGCATCGCCGTGATGATGTCCTTGATGATAGGTACGGAGGCACGTATGTCCTCCGGCGTGGCTTCGCGCTGCGCCTTGTACGCAGGGAATGCCTCGTCGCGGAATGTCTTGCCGTGGTCGAACGCCACACCGATGTGCGTGGGCTGCTCCTTGGTGAGTATCTCGTTGAGCGTGTTCACGAAGCCCATAACAGCTGAGGTGTTCATGCCCTTCGAGTTGATACGTGGGTTCTTTATAAACGCATAGTAGGCGCGATAGATGAGTGCGTATGCGTCAAGCAGGAAAAGTTTGTTCATAGATGTGATGGTGTTATGTTGAGGTGGTGTTATGGTGTTATGGTGAGGTGGTGAGATATCTCCTCGTCAACTTGTCTCCTTGTCAACTCGTCACTCGTCAACTCATTAACTAATATTAGTTGTAAAATTACAAAAAAAATGTCACTAATAACGGCAAATTCCGTAACTTTGTACGAAATATTATAATACAATGGATTATCTGTCAATCATAAAACACCCGGTAGAGGCGGAACTCGCCGATTTCATCAGTCTTTTCAACCAGTCGCTCTCGCACGAGGACGGGTTGCTCGGTTCTGCGCTCGAGCACATCCGCAAGCGTGCAGGCAAGCGTATGCGCCCTATGCTCATACTGCTCATGGCGAAGAACTTCGGACAGATAAACCTTTCTACGCAGAACGCTGCCGTCGGTCTCGAGCTGCTTCACACGGCTTCGCTCGTGCACGACGATGTGGTGGACGAGAGCGAGGAACGCCGCGGTCAGGCATCTGTCAACGCTACTTACGATAATAAGGTGGCGGTGCTCGTGGGCGATTACATCCTTTCTACCGCCCTGCTTTGCGTCGCCCGCACCCATTCGGAGCAGATTGTGACCTACTTGGCTGAGCTCGGACGCACGCTCTCCGACGGCGAGATACTCCAACTCTCCAACATCGGACGCAAGGACATCTCGGAGGATGTCTACTATGACGTGATCAAGCAGAAGACAGCCGCGCTGTTCGAGGCGTGCGCAGGTATCGGTGCGCTCTCGTCTGGTGCTTCTGAGGAGGACGTGGAGGCTGCAAAGCTCTTCGGACAGAACCTCGGCATCACCTTCCAGATACGCGACGACATCTTCGACTATTACGACTCGCCCGAGATAGGCAAGCCTACGGGCAATGACATGGCTGAAGGAAAGCTCACGCTCCCCGTCATCTATGCTGTGAATAATGGTGGTGATGAGTCGATGCGCGACCTTGCTCTTAAGGTGAAAGCACGCACCGTGAGCAGCGATGAAATCGCAAAATTGGTTGCCTATACCAAGGAAAAAGGCGGTATCGAGTATGCTGAGCGCCGTATGTGGGAGTTCCACGCCCAGGCACAGCGCTTCATCGATGAGCGCGTGAAGCAGCCGGCAGTGAAGGAAGCTCTCCAAGCTTACCTCGACTTTGTAATCAAGCGCACGAAGTAGTAGTGTGCGCTTAAGCCGAACGAAGGCTGCGCTTAAGCCGATTTTCTGGTAGCGTTTAAGCCGAACTAAGCCTTTCTAAGCCTCTCTACGCCTTGGCTTAGAAAGGCCTAAGAAGGCTTAGTTCGGCTTATTCCTAAGGAGGCCTAAGAAGGCTTAGCTCGGCTTATTTCTTAGAGAGGCTTAAGAAGGCTTAGTTCGGCCTATCCCTAAAGAGGCTAAGAGCACCTTAGTACCCTCTATATTCCTTTCTGGCTTTCGTCATTTGTTCCTTAACGCCACCATTCTCCACAAACTGTATCTCCAGCTTCTCTATCAGCTTATTCAGTAGCCAATCGGTTTGGTGAATAAGCGTGATGGCGATGTTGGCTATTGTCTCGGCAGACCGCTCCGGCATCGCTTTCCGATAGTATTCACTATCATTATGAGCAGCGCAGGCACGTTTTGTTTGCGCCAGACGTGCGTCGTCAGGTTGCCATTGCTCCAACCCTCGCACACGAAGGAAGTCCTCGTAGTCTACAAGCAGTTCTTGTAGACTCGCCTTTGCCACATTTGTTAGCTTTATCTCCGTCTCTTTTGATGTGTTGCCTGCTGCAGCACCTTCTGCTATATTCTGTTTACCCGATCGAGCCGCCTGCACCATCTGGTCGATTGTGCGGTCGCCCTTTTCAAGGTAGTGGTGAGCAAAATAGAATGTGACATCATACACACACTCCGCCTTTTGATAGGCAATGAGGTTTTTGTAGGAACCACCATGAGGAAGAAATGGTTGTGGGGTAGGCATAAGGTTGTAGGTTTTAAGGGTTGGTAGGATAGTTTTTGGGGAGCTTTTTTGCGAGTAGGCCTTTCTAAACCTTCTTGGGGCTAAGCCTTTCTAGGCCTTCTTGGGACTAAGCCGAACTAAGCCTTTCTAAGCCTTCTTGGGAGCTAAGCCGAACTAAGCCTTTCTAAGCCTCTTTAAGCCAAGGCGTAGTAAGGCCTAAGAAGGCTCAGCTCGGCCTATTTCTTAGAGAGGCCTAAGAAGGCTTAGTTCGGCTTAAACGCCGCCAGAAGGAGCCGCTAGAAGCCGCCAGAAGCAGGTCTTAGAAGAACTTAATCTGCTCGCCCTTCAGCTCGCTGAGGAGCATGTTTGCGAGGCGTGATGTGCCGAGGCGGAGCCACTTGTTGGTGAGCCACTTCTCGCCCAGAACCTCCTTCACGATGGTGTAGTAGGTGATGGCATCCATAACCGTGTTGATGCCACCAGCAGGCTTGAAACCAATCTGTATGCCAGTCTGCTCGTAGTACTCTTTGATAGCCTGGCACATAACGTATGCAGCCTCCGGAGTAGCGGCAGGCTCCAACTTGCCGGTAGAAGTCTTGATGTAGTCGGCACCGGCGTACATGGCGAGGATAGATGCCTTCTTGATGTTAGAAGCGGTCTTGATAGCGCCAGTCTCGAGGATAACCTTCATGGCTACGTCCTCACCGCAAGCAGCCTTCTGCTCCGAAATCTCGTCGCAAACACCCTCATAGTCGCCCGAGAGGAACTTGCCCACCGGCATTACGATATCGATCTCTGTAGCACCGTCAGCCACAGCGAGCGATGCTTCAGCCACCTTCACCTCGATACGAGCCTGAGAAGAAGGGAATGAGCCGCTAACGCAAGCAATCTCTACGCCGTCTACCTCCAAAGACTCTGCAACGGTCTTTGCGAAGCACGGATATACGCAGATGGTAGCCACGTGGGGCAGTTCCGGATACTCGTTGTCGAAGTCGTTCACACGCTCTGTAAAGGCGAGTACGCTTGTCTCAGAGTCGGTGGTCTTGAGGGTAGTGAGCTCGATGCTGCCGAAGAGGAACTTCTTCACTTCCTCAGTGTCGTTCTGCGGCACCTTCTCAGCGATAATCTTGCGTACAGCCTCGCGAACAGCGTTGTCGTCGAGGTCGGTGTTGTACTTTGCGAGAGCCTCGTCGTACTTGCTCGGCTCCTGCTTCTTTGCCTCCTGGTCGTGGAGGATAACGTCTTTAATGATTCCCATTGTTGTTAATATGTTTTGGTTTGTTGTTGTCTTTATTTCTAAGCCTTTTTAAGCCTTTCTATGCCTTTCTAAGCCTTGAGTAGATGTTGTTTTATTGCTTTAGCTTGGGGTTGTTCTTATGGCGGTCGTGGTCGCGTTTGGTCTTTTTCTCGAAGCTCTTCTGTAGAGCTTCCGTAAGGTCTACGCCGGTCTGATTAGCCAGGCAGATAAGAACCCACAGAATATCCGCCATTTCTTCGGACGGATCGTGCGATTCGCCCTCCTTGAAGCTCTGGTCGCCGTAGCGACGAGCCATGATGCGAGCCAGCTCGCCCACCTCTTCAGTGAGACAAGCCATGTTGGTCAGTTCGGAGAAATAGCGCACGCCGTACTCCTTTATCCAGCTGTCTACAGCCTCTTGTGCTTCCTTTATTGTCATTGCTTTATATGTGATGTTATATCTCCAACGACTGTCCCATAAGCTTCATGTATAGTGAATATACAAGCAAAATGGCGAGTGTCGCGATGAAACAAATACGGAATTCTTAATAGCCTATTCCTTGTTCTTCGTATCCATGCAGATGGTTACTGGTCCGTCGTTGAGCAGCTCCACCTTCATGTCTGCTCCAAATTCGCCCGTTCCCACTTCCTTGCCGATTGCATCGCTCAGTTTGCGGCAGAATTCCTCGTAGAGCGGAACCGATATCTCGTGACGAGCAGCGCGGAACCACGACGGGCGGTTGCCCTTCTTGTATGAAGCGTAGAGCGTAAACTGGCTAACCACCAACGCCTCGCCCTCTACATCTACGAGCGAGCGGTTCATTACGCCGTTCTCGTCGTCGAAGATGCGCAGCGCAGCCACCTTCTTCACGAGCCAGTCTACGTCCTCAGACGTGTCGGCTTCCTCCACGCCGAGGAGCAGAAGGAGTCCGTTTCCGATAGATGATTTGATGCTGCTGTCAATGGTTACTGATGCGTGCTGCACGCGCTGTATTACTGTTCTCATTTCTTGTCTCCGATAGAGTGGTATTGTTATTGTTTGCTGAGCGGTTATCGGCTCTGCAAAGTTGTTTGATTATTTTCCACAAAGTTAATATAAATACTTGAGAAAACGGCATTTATTTGCCGAAATGCGCTGCTATAAGCTTTGCTTTTGCTGTGCCGACCGTTGCTGCGAGCTCCTCTTGGCTTGCCTCACGCACACGTTTCAAGCTCTTGAACGCCTTCAGAAGAGCGTCGCGCGTAGCCGGACCGATGCCTTTGATATCGTCGAGTTCGCTGTGCAGGGCGTGCTTCGATCGCTTGTCGCGGTGGAACTGTATGGCATAGCGGTGCACCTCGTCCTGTATCTGCGTCAGGACATGGAACAGTTCGGAGTTGGTCTTCAGCGCGATGGTCTGCGGTGGATTGCCGTAGAGCAGTTCGTTCGTTCGGTGGCGGTTGTCCTTAGCAAGTCCGGCGATTGGTATATTAAGCCCCAATTCGCCCTTCACAACCTCTCGTACGACGCTCATCTGTCCCAATCCACCGTCGGTGATAATAAGGTCGGGCAGGGCAGCGCCTTCTTCAATCATGCGCGAGTAGCGGCGTCTAACCACTTCTTGCATCGAGGCATAGTCGTCTGGGCCCACGACGGTCTTTATGTTATACTTGCGATAGTCCTTTTTCGATGGTTTCATGCCCTTGAACACCACGCAACCAGCCACAGCATCCGTGCCCGATATGTTCGAGTTGTCGAAACATTCTATGTGATAAGGCAGCTTCTCGAGCTGCAGTTTCTGCTGCAACTCCTTCATTAGGCGCGTCTGCTTCTGCTCGGGGTTGAGCTTTTCGGTCTGCTTCAACCGATCGAACTTATACTGCTTGCAGTTCATCTCGCCCAACTCCAATAGGTGTTTTTTGTCGCCGCGCTGCGGCACGAAGAACTGCGCATCGTTCAGTGTCCACTCCATCTCGAACGGCACGATGATCTCCTTCGCCTTGCTCTTGAACCTCTCCCTAATTTCCGGAATAGCGGTTAGCAGCAGCTCCTGGTCGGTTTCATCGAGCTTGCGCTTGTATTCGAACGTGAAACTCTGGTTTACGGCTCCATTCTTCACGTGTATATAGTTGATGAACGCCGTGCGGTTGGTGTCGTCGTCCACGATGGTGAACACGTCCACGTCAGCGATGGTATGGCTCACAACCTCACTTTTGGCACAGAAATTCTCTATAAGCAGGTACTTCTGCTTCAGCTCCTCCGCCTCCTCAAACTTCAGTTCGGCTGCTTTCTGCTGCATCTGTTCGAACACATGCTGCGAGAGTTGGCGCGTGTTACCCTTCAAAATCTCCCGTGCCTGCGCTATCGCTGCCTGATAATCCTCTAACGACTGCTTTCCGCAGCACGGCGCTTTGCAGTTGTGTATGTGATACTCCAAGCACGGCTTGTACTTACCCTGTTCGATGCCTTCTTTGGTTATTATCTGGCGGCACGTGCGCGGCTTGTATAGTTTGTGTATCAGCTCCAGCACGGCGAACATGCTACCTGTGTGCGAGTATGGACCGAAGAATGTGCCGAACCGCCTGTTCACCTGTCGTGTCTTGAACACTCGTGGCAGATACTCGTTCGTGATGCAGATGCTCGGGTATGTCTTGCCGTCCTTCAACAGCACGTTGTAGCGCGGGTTGTACTTCTTTATAAGACTGTTTTCGAGTAGCAGAGCATCCTCTTCGGTGTTCACCACCGTGTAGCTTATGTCCTGAATTTTCGACACAAGCACCTTTGTCTTGAACCTGTCCACCTCTTTGTGAAAATAGCTCGACACACGCTGCTTCAAGCGCTTCGCCTTGCCTACATATATAATGGTGTGGTCGGCATCGTAGAACTGATAGCTGCCCGGCTTGTCGGGCATGTTCAGCACGATGTTCTTCAACCGTTCAATGCGCTTTTCGTTTTCTTCCTTTGTCATATAACTTGCTTGAAACTAAGTGTTTTGCTTTGTTTTGTTTCACGTGGAACTTAAAAGGCTATGGCGCGAGCCATAGCCTTTAGTTGTATACTTTTGTATTGTTGGTGCAGCTCTCAGGGGGTGCACTTGTCTCAAGTGCACCAACCAAGTAGGGGTTCACATATTGCTTTGTTGGTGCAGCTGGGACAGCTGCACCCCCTTTAGAGTGCACCGCCTGTGGTTAAATCTGGATGAGTGACGAAATCTCGATGTCTTCGTCGAATCCTTCGCGTCCGTTGAGACCTTCGTTGACGAGCTCGATGATGAAGTTGGCGTAAACCTTCTTCGGGTGGAACTTCTTCACGAGGTTGCACGCAGCCTTCATTGTTCCGCCTGTGGCGAGGAGGTCGTCGTGCAGTAATATTACGTCGTCTTCACCGATGGCGTCCTTGTGAATCTCGATGGTGTCCTTGCCATACTCCTTAGCGTAGCTCTCCTGTATGGTGTCGCAGGGCAGCTTGCCCGGCTTACGGCACAATACAACGCCGGCACCGAGGCGCAGTGCGAGTGCCGACGACATTACGAATCCGCGCGACTCGATGCCCACGATCTTAGTGATGCCCTTGTCTTTGTACAGCTCGTGCATCTCGTCGCAGATCTCCTGCAGACACTCGTTGTTCTTGAATAGAGTAGTAACGTCGCGGAAGTTCACTCCCTTCTTTGGCCAATCTGGTATGCAACGCAGATTGTCAAGCAATAGTTTGTTGTTCATTTTCAAATATTTAATTGTTGTTTGTTTACTTGAATGTTTCACGTGTAACTAACGTTTCATCAGCACCAAGAGTACGTTGATGTCGCTGGGCGACACGCCTGGGATGCGCGCTGCTTGTCCGAGTGTCTCGGGGTTGATGCGTGTGAGCTTCTGTCTGCCCTCGGTAGATATCTCGTGCAGCTCTGCGTAGTTGAAGTGCCCTTTGATGTGTATGTCCTCCAGGCGATGCATCTTGTCAGCCACGAGTCGTTCGCGTTCGATATAACCCTTATACTTTATCAGTATCTCCGCAGCCTCCACAATCTCCGCCTGACGCGCGTCGTCGGTCTGCAGCGCAGCCTGTAGGGTAGGGAGTGCGGATGCTATCTGCTCGATGCTCAGTTGCGGACGCGCCACCAGTCCCGCTATCGTTGTGCCGAACTGCATCGGTGTCGTTCCGAAGCGTTCGAGTGCGTCGTTTATGTCGCGCGGTTTCACGTTTGTCTCGTCGCAGTAGCGCACGATACGCTCTATCTCCGTCTTCTTCTTCAGCCAGTGGTCGTAGCGTTCGCGCGTGGCGATGCCCAGTTCGTAGGCTTTCTCCGTGAGACGTGCGTCGGCGTTGTCCTGACGCAGCAGTATGCGGTACTCGGCGCGTGAGGTGAACATACGATACGGCTCGTCTACGCCCTTCGTGGTGAGGTCGTCGATGAGCACGCCGATATACGCCTCGTCGCGTTTCAGGACGAACGGGTCGGAGCCGCCACAGTAGAGCGCAGCGTTCACGCCAGCCATCAGTCCTTGTCCGCCAGCCTCCTCATATCCCGTCGTGCCGTTCACCTGACCGGCGAAGAACAGTCCGCCGACGAGCTTCGACTCTAACGACGGCTTCAGCTGCGTCGGGTCGAAGTAGTCGTACTCTATAGCGTAGCCTGGTCGGTAGACGTGTATGTCGCGGAACGCCGGAATCTTCTTCAGTGCCTCTATCTGCACCTCCATCGGCATCGACGACGAGAAGCCGTTCAGGTACATCTCGTTCGTGTTCTCGCCCTCCGGCTCCAGGAACAGCGGGTGCTGATCCTTGTCGGGGAAGGTCATCAGCTTCGTCTCGATTGACGGGCAGTAGCGCGGTCCGGTCGACTGTATCTGTCCGTTGTAGAGTGGGGAGTCGGCGATGGCTGCTCGCAGCGTGTCGTGCACCTCCTTGTTGGTGTATGTTGTCCAGCAGGGCAGCTGCTTGAGGTGCCTTGGCGCGGTCATGTACGAGAATCCGTGGTAGTCGGTCTCGCCCGGCTGCTCCTCCATATCCTCGAAGTGCACCGAGCGTCGGTCTATGCGCACCGGCGTTCCCGTCTTCATTCGCGCTGCCATTATGCCGTGTCGTGTGATGCTCTCTGTGAAGTGTAGCACAGCCGGCTCGGCGCATCTGCCTCCCGGCACCTTACGCTTGCCCACGTGCATTAGTCCGTTGAGGAATGTTCCGGCGGTGATGACCACTGCCTTTGCTCTGAGCGTCACGCCCCACACCGTCTCCACGCCCACTGCCTCGCCGTTCTCCACGAGCAGCTCGCAGGCTTCGTCCTGCCAGATGTCGAGGTTGTCGGTGCGGTCGAGCTGTGTGCGCCATTCCCAGATGAACTTCTCGCGGTCGCATTGTGCTCTCGGGCTCCACACCGCTGGTCCTTTGCCTCGGTTGAGCATACGGAACTGTATCGACGTGGCATCGGTGACGAGTCCCATCCTTCCGCCCAGTGCGTCTATCTCGCGCACTATCTGTCCTTTGGCGATGCCGCCGACGGCGGGGTTGCAGCTCATCTGCGCCAGTTTGTTCATATCCATCGTCACGAGGCATGTCTTTGCGCCCATGCGTGCTGCAGCGGCTGCTGCTTCGCATCCGGCGTGTCCGCCGCCGATGACGATAACGTCGTATTTCAATATCATATCTTGTTGCGTTGTTTGCTGTTGTTTTGTTGGGGGTGTTTCTGCTGTGGATATTCTCCCACGGATTTCTCTTGTAGGAGGGTATGGCATCCTGCCATACCCACGCCACCCTCTGCCAATCCTCCCACAGAATTCACAGAATTCACAGAAGTTTCTGGCGTAGGATTTTCTCCCACGGATTTCACAGATGCTCACAGAAGTTGGTGTCTCTCAGGGGGTGCACTTGTCTCAAGTGCACCAACAGAGCAAGTGATGCACTATCAGAGCGGAAAAGTGTCGTCTGCTTTGTTGGTGCAGCTGAGACAGCTGCACCCCCTTGGAGATAGCCTGCTTGCTTTGTTGGTGCTTCTCAGGGGGTGCACTTGTCTCCGCTCGGCTTTGCCGCTTGCCAGAGCAAGAAGTGCACTAACCGAGCCGACGTGCCATCTGTTTTGTTTGTGCAGCAGAGACAGCTGCACCCCTTGGTTGGCAGCGTGGGTATGGCAGGGATGCCATACCCTCCTAATCTGTGCGCATCTGTGCCTATCTGTGGGAGAATATCCTCTGCCAGAATGTTCTGTGTGTTCTGCGTATTCTGTGGGAACTCTCTCCCCGTCTGCTTTGTTTGGGAGCGTGGTAGTATTCTCCCACGGAATTCACGGAATGTTAGGCTGCGTTATTGGCGGCGTGGGTATGGCAGGATGCCATACCCTCCTAATCTGTGCGTATCCGTGCCTATCTGTGGGAGGCTTTCTCTGCCAGAAGGTTCTGTGTGTTCTGCGTGTTCTGTGGGACACTCTCCCCATTTGCTTTGTTGGTGCTGCAGAGGCAGCTGCGCCAGCGTGGTAGTATTCTCCCACGGATTTCACGGATTTCCACAGATGGTTAGGCTGTGTTATTGGCGGCGTGGGTATGGCATCCTGCCATACCCTCCTAATCAGTGCGCATCTGTGTCTATCTGTGGGAGGCACTTCTCTGCTAGAAGGTTCTGTGTGTTCCGCGTATTCTGTGGGACACTCTCTCCCCGTCTGCTTTGTTGGTGCACTTCTTGCTCTGGCAAGCGGCAAAGCCGAGCGGAGACAAGTGCACCCCCTAAAAGTTCCCCTAAAAGTTATCTGCGCGAGCCAAAACCACCACTTCTTGACGAGCCCGACGGCTTGAACGTTGAGCGTGGGGCTGACGAGCCCGACGAGTTGTCGCGACACGAGCCGAAGCTGCTGCCTGAAAAGCCTCTATTGCCCTCGGGCTGACGCACCGTTGTGCGCGTGCTACTCTCACGACTGCCAAAGCCAGAGCCACGGCTTGAACCGAAGCCCGACGAGCTGCGACTTGAACCAAATCCCGACGAACTGCGACTTGAGCCAAAGCCCGACGAGCTGCGCGAGCCGAAACCGCTTCCGCTGTTGTCGCGGCGCGAGCCGAAGTCGCTGTTACCTCTGCTCTCTACCCTACGGTTGCCACGCGAGCCGAACGACTGGCGGTTGCCACGTCCGTAGTCGCCGCGCTTGAAGCCGTCGCGCATACCGAAGTGGGCATCGCCACCACGGCGCGAACCGAATGTTCTGCCGCTGTACCACGAGCTGCCGTTGTTCTGACGCCACGAGTGGCCGCCACGATAGCTCACGTACACCGTCGGACGATGGAAGTAGAAGTAGTCGCGGTGCGGATAGCGAGCGTATATAGCGAAGTGCCAAACGCCTGCACTGAAGTAGAGCGGACGATAGAAGTAGGCTGCCTCGCAGAACATACGGTACTGCCAGTCGAGGAGCACATAGCTGAAGTCGATGTTACGCCAACGCCAGTAGTCGCCGTAGAGTTCGTCGTCGGAGTTGACACTGAGCAGATAGTCGAGGTTTATCTCGTAAGCCGCCTCATACTGGTCGTCGGTGAGGTTCAGCTCGTAAGCCATCTTATCGGTGAGGAACAACGCCTGTTCGCGCGCCTGACTGTAACTCATTGCGCTGGCCGCTACCGCGAAGCCAAGCACCATTACTATTGTTGCGAATAACCGTTTCATAATATCTCAGTTTTTAAAAGTTATACTTATCTTAAGGGGGTGCACTTGTCTCAAGTGCACCAACAAAGCAAGATGTGCACAAACAGAGCTTTCTATTCTGTTGGTGCAGTTGAGACAACTGCACCCCCTTAACTGCACCCCCTTGAGGTTTCCTTTCGCTTGCAAAGTTATGCTTTTGTTACTGCAAGCCAAAAGGATTTTCCCTAATCGGTAATGGGAAATTCCCTAATTAGCACAACTTTTACCATCGTGCTCCGTACGCCGCCCAATCAGATTCCGTCCGCCACCCGATCAGATTCCGTCCGCCGCCCGATCAGATTCCGTACGCCGCCCGATGACTTAACCACCACTACAACACCACACAACTACCACCGCAAAACAACCGTTTCATAACATTTAACTCCTTAAACGCTACGTAATTAATCAAAAAAGCGTAACTTTGCAACTAAAATTATAATAAAACACATATAAAAATGGCACAAGAAGACGTTTTCAAGAAAATCGTGAGTCACTGTAAGGAGTACGGTTTCGTATTCCCAAGTAGCGAGATTTATGACGGTCTGGCTGCAGTGTACGACTACGGACAGAACGGTGTAGAACTGAAGAACAACATCAAACAATACTGGTGGAAGAGCATGGTGCTGCTCCACGACAACATCGTGGGCATCGACTCTGCCATCTTCATGCACCCTACTATCTGGAAGGCAAGCGGACACGTAGACGCATTCAACGACCCGCTCATCGACAACCGCGACTCAAAGAAGCGCTATCGTGCCGACGTTCTCATCGAGGACCAGATTGCGAAGTACGACGAGAAGATCGAGAAGGAGATTGCCAAGGCACGCAAGCGTTTCGGCGAGAGCTTCGACGAGGCACAGTTCCGCGCCACAAACGCTCGCGTAATCGAGCACCAGCAGAAGCGCGACGCTCTCCACGCACGCTATACAGAGGCTATGCAGGGTCCGGACCTCGCCGAGCTGAAGCAGATCATCATAGACGAGGAGATCGTAGACCCGATCAGCGGCACAAAGAACTGGACCGACGTGCGCCAGTTCAACCTCATGTTCTCTACAGAGATGGGCTCCGTAGCCGACGGTTCTAACAAGGTGTACCTCCGTCCGGAGACAGCACAGGGCATCTTCGTCAACTACCTCAACGTGCAGAAGACGGGCCGCATGAAGATTCCGTTCGGCATCGCACAGATCGGTAAGGCGTTCCGCAACGAGATCGTGGCACGCCAGTTCATATTCCGTATGCGCGAGTTCGAGCAGATGGAGATGCAGTTCTTCGTGCAGCCGGGCACCGAGCTCGAGTATTTCCAGAAGTGGAAGGAGCTGCGCATGAAGTGGCACCAGGCTCTTGGCTTCGGCGCCGAGAACTATCGCTTCCACGACCACGAGAAGCTGGCTCACTACGCCAACGCCGCTACCGACATCGAGTTCCACATGCCGTTCGGCTTCAAGGAGGTAGAGGGCATACACAGCCGCACCAACTTCGACCTCTCGCAGCACGAGAAGTTCTCGGGCCGCTCAATCAAGTACTTCGACCCGCAGACCAAGGAGTCGTACACTCCGTACGTCATCGAGACATCTATCGGCGTAGACCGCATGTTCCTCAGCGTGATGTGCCACTCTTATAAAGAGGAGCAGCTCGAAAACGGCGAGACACGCGTCGTACTCATGCTCCCGCCCGCACTCGCGCCGACAAAGCTCGCCGTGCTGCCGCTCGTTAAGAAGGACGGACTGCCCGAGAAGGCTCGCGAGATTGTGAACAACCTGAAGTTCCACTTCAACACAAGCTACGACGAGAAGGACACCATCGGCAAACGCTACCGCCGTCAGGACGCAGTGGGCACACCGTTCTGCGTGACCGTCGACTACGACACACTGCAGGACAACACTGTGACACTCCGCTTCCGCGACACAATGGAGCAGGAGCGCGTGAGCATCGACCAACTCCTCAGCATCATCGAGGACAAGGTGAGCATCACAAGCCTGCTCAAGAAATTGCAGTAAAAACATACTAAATGAAGAAATACTATTTATTCATACTCCTCGCCATGACGACCGTCTTCGCAGCAAGCCTGTCGTCGTGCAGCGAGACAGACAACGAGAAGGAGGAGTTCCCCAACTGGCGAAAGACTAACGAGGCATACTACGACAAGAAGTATGCCGAGGTGAAGCAGCTGGTGGCGGGTGGTGCTGCCGACTGGAAGGTGCTGCGCTCATGGAGCCTCAACGACCAGGTGGCTACGCATAGCTACGACTTCGTGCTTGCCAACGTGCTCAACGCTGGCACGGGCTCGGGCTGCCCGTTCTTCACCGACTCGGTGAAGGTGCACTACAGCGGCCGTCTGCTGCCATCCACAAGCTACGCCGAGGGCTATGTCTTCGACAAGTCGTGGCAAGGCGAGTACAACCTCAGCACGATGAAGCCACGCACCTTCGCCGTGAGCGGAGTGGTGAAAGGCTTCGCCACAGCACTGCAGAACATGCACATCGGCGACAGATGGCTCGTGTACATGCCCCATCAGCTGGCATACGGCTCGTCAGCCACGCCGGGCGCAGCCTACTCCACACTCATCTTCGACGTAACGCTCGTAGGCTACTTCCGCAAAACATCCGCTGCAGCTGCTCCGGCTAAAGACGGCACAGCACAACAGCAGACCACCGGCTACTGGGTTTATGAGTAATAATAGGAGGGTATGGCATCCTTGCCATACCCACGCAACCATAAAGGGTATGACATTCACACAATGTCATACCCTTTTTACATTATTTAAATATTATTTTAATACAAATACAAAACATTAGATGTAATTTTGCATTCAAAGAAATAACATCCCTTATCTCAACTACAACATTCGTAATTTTAACGACATAACGACAAGCCTATAACATTAAAAATTACATATTATGACTAAACATTTACGATTTTTTATGCTCACACTGCTCACGATTGTGTGTACGGTGGGGGGGTATGCTCAAGAAACGAAAACTATCACCACAACAATCAAATCAACTCCTTCAGATTGTATATACTCACAAGATGGGGTATTGTCTTGGGAGTATATAGATGGTACGAGTAACGCTCAAGGAACATATTGGGGTGCAACAAACAGTCCTATAACATTAACAGGCAAGTTTGTTTCTAATGTTATTATAAAGTCTATTGTAGTAAATGCCAAACAAAGTGGTACGGGCAAAAGTATTTCTGCTTCTGTTGGAGGAACTACTATTGGTAAAAAAGTATCTTTGACCACAAGTTATAAAAACTATACATTCACTGGAAAAGGAACAGAAACGGGGGATATAGTTTTAACACTCACAACAACAAGCAAAAGCAAAAACTTCTTCATCTCAAAAATAGAAATCACCTACGAAGAAGCAGCTACCACCCCCACCACCACTACCACCTTTGGCATCAACTCAGGCAAGACATTCACATTCACCAATGGCACGCTTGAGGGCTTTACCACGCCTAAAGCTACCGCTACAAAGAGCGACGACAACACCGACTTATCTAAACTTATTGAATATACAAGCGATGCTGCAGACATCGTAGCCGTTGACTCTAAAACCGGCGAACTGACATTCACCAACACCAAGTTTGGCAAGGCTACCATCACAGCCACCCTGCCTAAAACAGACACCTACCAAACATCTACCGACTCATACGTTGTCGAAAACAAAGACAACCACATCGCTACTTCTCTCTCTTTTAACGGCACCGACGTCACTCTTACCGAAGGCAAGACCGATGCTGGCGCAGACTTCACTGGCTACACCGCAACCGTAGCCGACGGCGTAGCAGGCACAATCACATACGCAGCATCGGGCGACGCTGTGGCTACTGTCGACCCCACAACGGGCGCAGTAACCATCAACGCAGCTGTATATGGCACAACAACCATCACCGCTACATTCACACCTACAGACCCAACACAATACTCTGGCTCCACCGCTACGTATCAGATTACGAACAAGAAGGCTGTTGATTTGTCGGAGATTACGTTCAATGTTTCTGAAGACAAATCAAACAACTCTTCTCAACAAATAGCAGACAACTTAAACAAGAGTATTGTAAAGATATATTCAACTAAAGCTATACTTGGAAATGGCACAGACTACCGCTTCTATAAGGATAGCAAAACAACGTTCTCACTTACCGATCCTACACGAGTAATTACAAGCATTAAATTTATTGGTTCTAATACTATATACCCAAATTTCACAACAGACAAAAACACTTACGACAAAGCCTCTGGCACTTGGACTGGCTATGAGGAGTCTGTAACATTCACAAATCCAGGAAGTGTAATAAAAAACATCACTCAAATCATCGTCACAACAGCAGAGAAGAAGCCGGTTCCTGCCCTCTCTTTCGCCGAGGCAACTGTAACAAAGGAGTTAGTAGCTGGCACTATTGACCTTCAGACCATCACCAAGCCTGAAGACCTTGACGCATCTGCTATCACATACGCAAGTTCGGATAACAAGACAGCAGAGGTATCTGAAGGTAAGATACATATGTACAAGACTGGCGAGGTGATCATCACCGCTACATCGGCTGCTACTGACAAGTACGCAGCAGGCACAGCATCCTACAAACTCGTGATTGAAGACAATCGCGCAACTGACACCAACTTCAAGTTCGCAGCAGAGAGCTACAGCGAAGATTTAGCGGAAGCAACAGACGGTACTGTAACATTCAACGCAGCAAATGTGCTGCAGAACCCCCACAGCCTCAACGTAACTTACACCATATCGCCAGAAAGTGCTAACGCAACGATTGGAGGAACAGACGGAAAAGCACTTATTAAAGTTAGTGGCACATACACCATCACCGCTACCGGTGCTGCTAACGATACATATAAGGAGACAACGGCTACATGCACGCTGAAGGTAACCAACAGCGCAGTAGAAGAAAAAAACATCGAGTTCGTTGCTGGCGTAGATAAGGGAAATAATTCATCAACAACTGCTGATGATACAGTGGAAAAGGGATGTGTCCTGATTTCTTCAAAAAGTGCTGCATTAGGACGCGATGATAATTATCGCTTCTATGGTTCAACCCATACAATCTCAACCAAGATTGGTAAAATCACGAAGATTGAGTTTGTAGGCAATAACATTATAGATAATAAAACTAGCAATCCGTTGACGAACCTGACTTCTGCAGACAACAACTACACCTGTACAGATCCTAACAATGGTGTTTGGGTAGGTTCTGCTAAGGAGGTTGTATTTACAAACAGTTCTCAGGCTCGCGCCACAAAGATCACCGTCACAGTAGAAGTACCGAAAGCAAAGAGCTACACTCTCGACGAGACAAAGACCGACAACGTCATCGAGACATACGAGAACGCTAACGTGACGCTGCAGCGCACACTCAGCAAAGACTACTGGAACACATTCTGCGTGCCGTTCGCACTTGATGCGGAGCAGGTGGCACAGTATTTCGGCGAGGGCACACAGCTCCGCACATACGAAGGCAACTGCGAGAACAACATTGTGTACTTCGCAACTGTAGACAACATCGAGGCTGGCAAGCCGTACATCATGAAGCCAGGCAATGCCGTTGTGACAAACCCAACATTCGAGGGAGTAAGCATGGTGGCTACAGGACTCGACGAGAACGGCAACCCGCAGGCTGTAGGCGCAACAACCACTGTGCAGATGAAGGGCATCTACAACCACGTAACACTGGTGCAGGACAAGACGAACATATACATCGGTGCCGGCAACAAGTTCTACTACCCGGCTGATGCGGAAGCTTGCCAGATGAACGGCTTGCGTGCATACTTCATCGTGCCGGAGGGCACAGACATCAAGAAGCTGCGTGCCAACCTCGACGGAGCGACAACATCGCTCGGCGAAATATTCGACACTGAGGAAAGCAACACGCCGGTGTACAACCTGCAGGGACAGTGCGTAGGCAACTCACTCAGCACACTGAAGAGCGGCATCTATGTCCAGAACGGCAAGAAGGTCGTAGTAAAGTAAATATAACATCTTAAACATTAAGATATAAAAAACATGAAAAGAAAACTTTATATAAAGCCATCTATTACAACAGTGGAAATAGAGGCAATGAGCATAATGGCAGGATCTATTGGTGACAGTGGCGGAACTGGCAATATTGGAGACCTGGAACCGGGCTACGGCGGCGGTCACTTCGCTCCATCGCGCAACTACTTCGACTCGTGGGAGTATGATGACTGCAACGAAGAGGATGAGTATTAATAATACAAAGACAACAAAGGTCGAGCGAAGTCGCTCGACCTTTGTTGTCTTAAGGGGGTGCACTTGTCTCAAGTGCACCAACCGAACAGAATGTGCACCAATTGAGCAAGAACTGCACCCACCGAACAGGATGTGCACCAACTAATTGGTATTTTACTTGGTTGGTGCACTTGAGACAAGTGCACCCCCTACAAGTTTGTTCTCGCAGAACACGACCTTATAGCTTGCGCCTCGCTTTGTCTTGAACTTCAGCACCGACTCGCCGTAGCGCACCTCGCAGGGTTCGCCCGAGCCGGAGAGTATCTCAGCCTCAGCGAGCTTGCCGTTCTTCCAGCTGATAGACACGGTGAAGTTGCCCTTGGCACGCAGTCCGCTCACAGCGCCCTCTGCCCAAGCGTCGGGTAGTGCAGGCAGCAGGTGGACGAATCCCATGTGGCTCTGCATGAGCATCTCTGTTACGCCGGCTGTTCCGCCAAAGTTGCCGTCGATCTGGAACGGAGCGTGCGTGTCCCAAAGGTTGTCGAGCGTGCCGTTCTTCAGCAGATTGCCGTAGAGCGTGTAGGCATGATTGCCGTCATGCAGGCGTGCCCACTGGTTGAGTTTCCAGCCCATCGACCATCCTGTAGCGCCGTCGCCACGATGCTCGAGCACTACGCGCGAAGCCTTAGCCAGTTCGGGCGTCGTAACGGGCGACACGGTGTGGCCAGGATGCAGACCGAAGAGGTGGTTCACATGGCGATGCTCGTCCTTCGGGTCGTCGATGTCCGTCGACCACTCCATGAGCTGTCCGTAGCGACCTATCTTATACGGCGCGAGATGCTTCAGCGCGTCCTCCCACTGGCGGCGCTCCTTGGCACTCTTGCCTAACACGCGGTTAGCCTCAACAGCATCCAGGAGCACTTCGCGTATCACGGCGTGGGCGAACGTAGCACCCTCGTCAACCGGTCCGTGCTCGGGCGATGTGGATGGAGCGGCGGTGTACACGCCGTCGGCGCGATGCCAGAGATAGTCGGACGCGAAGTCGGCAGACTCCTTCAGTATTTCGTAGTTGTCAGCAAGGAAGCGGCGGTCGCGCGTAAAATCGTAGTAGTTCCAGAGGTGTGTAGCGAGCCACGGACCGGCGAACGGCGAGAAGTTCCACGACATATCCTCGCTCGAGAGCGGCGATGTGAAGCCGAAGATATTACCAGATACGGACGTTGTCCAGCCACGTGTGCCGAAGTACGACTTCGCCGTTACACGGCCCGGCTTCACGAGCGTGCGGATGAAGTTGAAGAGCGGCAGCTCGCACTCCGAGAGTCCCGTCGGGCAAGCCAGCCAGTAGTTCATCTGCAGGTTGATGTTGTTATGGTAGTCGATACGCCACGGTCCGTCGACGTTGTTGTGCCACAAGCCCTGCAGGTTAGCCGGCAGATTGTCGGCACGCGACGACGAGATGAGCAGGTAGCGACCGAACTGATAGTAGAGCTGCTCGAGATAATAGTCGGGCTTGCCCTGGCGGTAAGCCTCAAGACGGCGGTTCACGGGCAGGTCGTCGGCATCAACCGTAGCGTTGTTGATGTTCAGACGCACGCGGTTGAAAAGCTCCGAATAGTCGGCATAGTGCTCGTTGAGCAGGTAAGCGTAGTCCTTTGTGGCAGCCTTGGCGAGCCAGTCGGCAGTAGTCTGCGCAGGGTCTACACCTACGTAAGCTTTCGGGTCGCTGAAATCGGGGTCGTAGTTGGGTCGGTAGTCGGTGTCGGCAGTGATGAGGAACACCACCTCGTCGGCATCCTTCACCGTGAGCTTGCCGCCCTCGTTGCTCACCGCGCCGCCCTTAGCCACAGCCTTTATGCGCACAGCGTACTCCATACTGTTGTTGTCGAGACGTGCCAGCCAGCAGAGCGCGTCGGTGCCGTCCGCCTTCATCTCGCCCGTTGACACGGGGTTGGGAGCGTAGGAGAACACGAGGTTCTGCTTACCACGGTGCGATGCCGCGAAGCGCACAGCCATCACGTTGGCAGGATGCGACACGAAATACTCGCGCTCGTACTGCACGCCGTCCTTGCAGAAGCTCACCTTCGCAAGGGCTGAGTCGAGCGAAAGCTCACGGCGATAGCCGGTCATGCCCACTGAGCTGAGTCCGGTCTCAATGTAGAACTCGCCAGCGGTAGTGAAGCTGCCGAAGCGGAACGGCTCCTCGGCATCAGCCTCGTAGGGCACCACGCTGTTGAAGTTCTTGCGTGTGAGCAGCTCCGCCTTCTGCCAGTCGCCTTTGGTGAACGCCTCGCGTATCTCGCCCACCACATGAGCCGACTGCTTGTTCACGTCCCAGTAGTAAGCAGCACCGCGTGCGGTGTTCGGACCGCCACGCCAGAGCGTCTTCTCGTTGAACGTGATGCGCTCAGCCTCAACCGAGCCGAGCACATTGCCGCCGATATTGCCGTTGCCGATGGGCAGCGACTGCGACTCCCATTCGGGGTCGGGGTTGTTCACCAAGTCGCCGGCACGCACCAACTGGCGCTCGGTAGGCATACGGTCTGGACTCGAAGCGAGCCACACAGCCTGTCCGCGCATAGTCGTCGGACGGTCGAACCAATATTTCAAAGGGGTGTTCCGCTCGGCGAAAGCGTCGGCAGACCCCAAGGCACAAAGCGCAAGAAGCGCAAGAAGTTGTTTTTTTGATTGCATTATGATTAGTTTTTTTATTTGTCTATCACCACAAAGTTACTGCAAAAAAGCGAAATAAGCCGCCATAACCTCATCTATTATAATAAAAAGCAGTAAATTTGCAAAAGGGCAGTTCTAAAAATTAACTGATTGATATTTAGTAAATAATGCTGATTTTC
>OOBT01000244.1_pt1 | contig 35564 bp, 20 predicted proteins | sample 1671551 | NCBI WGS metagenome assembly OOBT01 (sample SAMN06348168, study PRJEB24527) | human gut metagenome | reverse complement strand
ACGCGTTGGCTGGTACCGGTGAACCAATAGTCGATGGTGGCGATGGAATCGACCACCTCGCCCAGAATGCCGGTTTCCTCATGCACTTCGCGCACGGCCGTCTGCTGCGGCGTTTCGCCTTTTTCGATATGTCCCTTCGGCAGGCACCATTCCAAATGCCCGCTGCGTGAATGACGTGCGATGATCGCCACGCGACCCTTGTCGTCGAACACCAGCCCGCCCGCCGAATACTCGCGCACCACCGGCAGCTCCTGCGCGTCAAGCGATGCGAACGTGGTCGGACCATCCGCGGTGCGCCGGCGCGGCATCATCGCCGGCGTAGGCGCGCTCGGCGTGATGATCGTGCGCTGCTGCAATTGCTGTAGTTGTTGCAGCTGCTGCAGCGAAACCGACTGCGATGTGTACAGCAGTTCGTCCGGTTCCAGCGGATTTTGGGCATGGTCGTCCGCAGCATGGGCAAGCATGCGTGCAAGGTCTGCGGGCGTAATCATGATTCCAACCATACTCAATTCTGTGTGCAGGTGGGGTAACGGTATGCTGGTAAACGGAAAACTTGTGGTGCTGAAAGGTATGGCGTGAACTTCGAAGTGTGGCCAGAGGCCATTGAATTAGGACGTATGTTTGCTGCGGAAGGCTACGAACTGGCACTGGTCGGGGGTCCTGTCCGCGACCTGCTGCTACATCGCAAGTCGCATGATTTGGATTTCTGCACATCGGCGCGTCCCGAGCAGTTTGAGCATATTCTGCGCCGTTTTGGGCATGATGGCTTCTGGGATATGGGCCGCAAATTCGGCACTTTGGGTGCGATGCGCCGGCGCGAGGACGGCACCGAAGTCAAGGTGGAGATCACTACGTATCGGTCCGACACGTACGATCCCGAATCCCGCAAGCCCGAAGTCAGCTACGGCGATTCGCTCGAAGGCGATCTGTCCCGCCGTGATTTCACCGTGAACGCCATGGCGCTGCGCGTGCCGCAGCTGGAGTTCGTGGACCCGTTCGGCGGCGCCAGCGATTTGGCTAAAGGCGTATTGCGCACGCCGGTGGATCCGTATCAGTCCTTCGACGACGACCCGCTGCGCATGATGCGTGCCGTGCGTTTCGTCGCACAGCTCGGGTTCAGCATCGCCCCCGACACGGCTGCCGCCATCAGCGACATGACCGATCGCATCGACATCGTATCCGCTGAACGGGTGCGTGACGAGCTCACGAAGCTGCTGCTGTCCGATCGTCCGAGGGCGGGTGTCGAAGCGCTGGTCGAATCAGGTCTCGCCGATATCGTATTCCCGGAGATTCCCGCCCTGCAGCTGGAAATCGACGAGCACCACCGCCACAAGGACGTGTTCGAGCACACGATGATTGTGCTCGATCGCGCCATAGCGCTGGAGACCGGGCCGGAAGGCCCCGTGCCCGCTCCCGACCTGACGCTTCGCCTGGCCGCGCTGACCCATGACATCGGCAAGCCGAAAACACGCCGGTTCGAGCCCGGCGGCAAGGTCAGCTTCCATCATCACGATGCGGTCGGCGCGAAAATGACGCGCAAACGGCTCAAGGCGCTGCGGTTCGACCATCATCTCGTCGAGGATGTCAGCGAGTTAGTGAACCTGCATCTGCGGTTCCACGGGTATGTCGAAGAACCGTGGACCGATTCCGCCGTGCGACGCTACGTCAAGGACGCCGGTCCGCTGTATGAGCGGCTGAACCGGCTGACCCGCGCCGACGCGACCACTCAGAACCGTCGCAAGGCGATGGTGTTCTCGTCCGCCATGGACGAGATGGAGCAGCGCGTGCGCGATCTCAAGGAGAAAGAGGACTTCGACGCCATCCGGCCGGATATCGACGGCAATGAGATCATGACCATCCTCGGCATCGCTCCCGGCCCGGAGGTCGGCCGCGCATACAAGCACATGTTGGAATACCGGCTCGATAACGGTCCGGTCGACCATGACACCGCGGTGGCCGAGCTCAAGCGGTGGCACGCGTCGCTGTAAACGTGCCCAAGAAACGGTTCGGCGGCTGTCCGCGTAAGGCAGGCAGCCGCCAAATATCGGGGGTTTCAGGCCGTCATGACGATGCTGGCCGTCATTCCACCTTTTCATGATCGAGGGCCTTGGGCAAGGTGCCCATTGACTGGACGGGCACGCATCCCTCGAAGTTTTCGATGGCGGTGTCGCCGCTCGGCAGGCTGTCCTTGTTGGCCAGATCGTTGAACGAGGCGCCGAGCACCACGTCAATCAGCTTGTCGTCGCGGTCATCCATCACCATCACCGCGTCCGTGAAGTTCGTGTTCAGCGTGTACGCCTCGTTGATGGCGTTCTTGCCGAAATAGATTGTGGTGCGCTCGACCTTCTTGCCCTTGTAATTGTCCCAACCGGTGACCTTGAACTGGCGGTTCGACAGCGCGGTGCTGACGGCCTTCGCGAAACCGACGAAATTGGTGCCGTTCAGCACGCGCACCTTGACGTTCGCATAGTTGGAATATGTCTGGTTCTTGCCGTTGGCGTCCTTGGTCGAGCAGGGCACGCGCACACCGTAATTCGGCTTGACTGCGGACGTGGCCGTTATGCCCAGACCCCCGACATGGAAATAGAACAGCGCCGACACGACCAGGGCGACGGCAAGCACCGCGCCGACACAGGAGAATACGATCTGCTGGCGGCGGCGAATGTAACGCTTGCGTTCCGCGCGTTCGTCATAAGGCTGAGTCATGGGTCCGTCCTTTTCTTACGAGACTGGTACACAGATTAGCGTCACTGTCTGACGCGATAAGACAGGGATGGCAGGACGGTTATGACCGGTCTCGCCGGCGCCTGCGCAGCGATGATGCGATCCACCGTGGCGGATTGCTCCCATGCGGTGCGAACGCGGCGGGCGACGGCATCGTCCGGTACGAACGCGATGACCGATGGGCCGGAGCCGGAAACGAATGACCGGGATGCCCCGGCGGCCAGGGCGGCTTCGATGGCTTCGCCGCTGCGGGGGTGCAAGGCGACCGCGGCGCGCTGCAGATGGTTGTCGTCGCCGTCTCCCGCGCCCATCTTGTCGAAGGTCGAGTAGACATTCGGCGTGCTCAATTGCGCATGGTACGCTCCCGCCAGCAATTGGCCGGCGAATCCGCGGTCTCGCAGCGTCTGAACGCACGATGAATCATCCTCCAGCGGGATGATCCGCTCGCCGAAACCGGTGCCATGCGCATATCCGCCCTCCAGGCAGAAGGGCATATCGGCGCCGAGCGTGGCGGCGATATCACGCAGCCGTTCAATCGGCCAGTGCAGTCCCCACAGGGTGTTCACGGCGAGCAATGTCGCCGCCGCGTCGGCGGATCCGCCGCCCAATCCGGCACCGACGGGAATGTGCTTGTCCACATGCAGCGCCACGTCCGGCTCCCGCCCCGCGGCTCTGGCGATCGCGAACAACGCAATCACCGCATGGTTGCGGCGCATGTCGCTGCCGCTCGATGCCAGATCACCCAGATGCTCGCCGCTCAGTTCGAGCGAGAACCCGCTGCCGGGGGTCTTGGCGGTCGCCGTCACCACGTCGTTGACGCCGATGGCGCAATATATCGTGTCCAGCGCGTGCCGTCCGCCCCATTCCTCATGGGCGGGCCCTACGTGCAACGTCAGATTGGTTTTCGCGGGAACCGTGACCTCCACCGAGTGCAGCGGCCCGGCCGGTGTCGTTTCCGCGGCTGCGACATGACGGCGGATGGGCCAATGCGCGGGGACGCTTGGCGAACGCCGCACCTGACCCGGTGTTGCTGACCGTACACTGTCCATTGCTGTGGCGCTCATGATGATGCCTGCCCCTGTTCATGCTGCGATTGCCTCAGCGCCGTCGCCAGAGCGGCGAATTCGTCGATGGTCAGCGTCTCGCCGCGGCGTGTCGGGTCGATGCCCGCCGTGTGGAACACTTCATCGGGCACCATGCGCTTGAGTGCGGCATGCAGCGTTTTGCGACGCTGGCTGAAGGCCGCGTCGACCAACTGGAACGTCAGCTGGCGCAACTGGGGGTCGCGCGGGCCCGCATGCGACTGGACACGGGTGAACCCGGCCAGAGCCGAATCCACGTTCGGCGCTGGCCAGAATACGTGACGCCCGATGTTGCCCACGCGTTCCGCCGAGCCGTACCACGCCAGCTTCACGCTGGGCGCGCCGTAAATCTTCGAGCCGGGAGTGGCGGTCAGACGGTCCGCGACTTCTTTCTGCACCATCACCACGAAGGACGTCAGCATGTCGAAGCGTTCCAGCAGCGTCAGGATGATCGGCGTGGCCACATTGTACGGAAGGTTCGCCACCAGGGTGAACGGTTCGTCGCCGCTGAACTCGGGGAGGTCCGCCGACGTGAGGGCCAGCGCGTCCTTGTTGATGACCGTGAGGCGGTTCCTCGCATCCGGCATGTATGTGTCGATGGTATGCGGCAGCCGTTGCGCGACCGGCGGGTCGATCTCGACCGCGGTCATCGTGGCGCCGGTTTCCAGGATGGCCAGTGTCAGCGACCCCAATCCGGGGCCGACTTCCAGCACCCGCGTATCGGCGGTGACCGCGGCCTCGCGCACGATGCGGCGCACTGTTCCGGGATCGATGACGAAGTTCTGGCCGAATTTCTTGGTCGGGCTGATGCCGGCTTCGGCTGCTATGTGACGGATGTCGGCCGCGCCGAGCAGTCGCCCGGCGACTGCGGGTTTCTCGGCGGCTGCGGATGCTCCGGAAGGTGCAGGGGATGGATTCATGTCAGTCATAACGCTCGCTATCAGTACCAGCCGATTTGCTCGGAGCGTTCCCATGCCTTGGACGGGCTGCCATACCGTTGGGCGATATACGCCAGCCCCCAGTCGATCTGCACAGCGCCGTCGTCACGGTAATTTGCGCCGAACTCGGCCATTTTGCTCGCAGGCAGCGACTGCGGGATTCCGTAGGCGCCGGTCTTCGCGTTCTCGGCGTACCACAGCCATCTGGATTCGCGGGTCCACAGCTTGTCGAGGCATGTCCAGTCGTAGCTGGTCCAGCCGCGCTGTGCGGCCGCGCCGGATGCGTAGGCTTTGGCCTGCGCGGCGGTCGGGTGCCATAGGCGTCCCTGCGAGCTGCTGCCGGAATTGCCGGAGTTGCCGTTGCCGCCGTTGTTGCCGTTGTTGCCGGAGTTGCCGGAGTTTCCCGAGTTTCCGGAGTTGCCGCTATTGCCTGAGTTCCCTGAGTTCCCGGAATTGCCGTTGTTGCCCGAATTCCCGTTGTTCTTGTCGTTGTTTTTGTCATTGTTCGACGTATCATCCGACTTGTTTGCGCCGGACGTGCTGCCGTTCGAGGAGTTGCCATCCGACTTGCCGGTATTCGACTTGTTGCCCGACTTGCCGGCGTTGTCGCTGCCTTTATCGGCTTGCCCCTTGCTGGTGTCGGAAGGTTCGGCGGCCTTCTCCGGGCCTACGGCGACGATGGTGTCGAGGGAGATTTTGGTGGTCGTCTCCGAAATCAGCGTTCGAGTCTCTGCGATGCCATCGACATACGTGACGTTATAGACCTGCTTCTTCTCGCCGTCTTCCCCCTGTTGGCGGACCACGGATGTTCCCGGCTTCAACGACTTATCAACAATCGTCTGCGAACCATGGGGAATGGCGACGGTCGTCGTCTCCTGCCCGTGGGTGACGCGCTGAACGCGCAGCACGGTCTTGTCTCCGTCCTTCTCGACACTGACGCGGTCTTCCTTGTTGAGGCTGATGCCTTTGGAATCGAGAATCGACGCGGCGGGAAGCTTGCCATTCGGCGCGACCGACGTTTTGCCGTCAGCGATGACCGTCACCGGGCCGGACTCGTTGATGACGAGGCCGCCGGTGAGCTGGCTGTAGATGTTGTCGATGTCCACGGTGACTTTCGCGGCCTCGTTCTCGTTCTGCTGGAAAAACCCGAGCAGCTGGGAGGCGCTGGTCGCCACGGTCCAGAACGGCACGCGCTGTCCGTCGATGCTGATGGTCGTCTGATATGCGCTGCGGACCGTGACCACGTCATGATTGCTGAGGATGTCGCCGCTGGTGGATTGCACCAGATCATGGGATTTGACGTCGACGCCCCGCTCTTCAAGCAGGCGCGTCACGCTCATGGCATACGTGGTGACGGTCTGGGTGTCGCCGTTGATGCTGAGTGCGATGGTCTTGCGTGCGGCGATGCCGAATGCGACCGTTGAGGCAAGAGCCACGGCGACGGCGCAGATCGCCACCCGAATGCGACGCAATCGAACAAAACGTCGTGGTGTCCACCGCCTGGCCATATGTCATCCTTCCATGAGCTACGGCTAGCATTGTAACCAATCACGATGATGCTTCGCTGGGCATCGCACGACCGTCACCCATACTCCCACATTTGGTACTTTTTTGCCCTGCCCGAAGGACTGCCGCAGAGCTACTGGGGTGGTCATATACATCAAAATAAAGAAGAAGGGGGCGGGAGAGAAGGGGATTGTCCCGCCCCCCTGTGGGCAGAGCTAATTGGGGGACGCTCTGCCTTCCAGAAGCCATAAGTTGGGGGAAGGCTTCTGGCACTTACACAAGGTAAGACTATATGTAAACACAGCTTACTACATGTCGACCGTGCATCGCACATGACACGCGGTATGCTGTGCCGCGAGCCTCCTGTCGGGATCGAACCGACGACCTGCCGCTTACAAGGCGGCCGCTCTGGCCATCTGAGCTAAGGAGGCGGACCCCATTCGCACAATGCGGACAGGTGCCATCGAACGATTGACTAGCTTACCAGTTTCACCGCGCTGGTCAATTCAGAATGTCGCAAACCCGTGTTGCGGTTCCTCCGGCCGGGGTCGAAGATCACAGCGCGACACGGGTCTACGGGGGTGTCATCGTTCATCTGCGGGGGCATGACGGGTCATTCGTCATTCGCCGGTCGTCAGCGAGATCGGCTTGCCTGATTCGCCGATCGACGGCATCGTGCCCTTCTGGCCGACTTCGTCTTCCTTCAGGCCCAGCGACGCGATGATGCCGGTCTTGTTGTTCATGCCGGCGAGTGACAGCTGGTTGCGATCCCAGTAATTGCCGTTGATGGTGATGGTCGGCGTGCTCATGACACCCTTGTTCGAACCGGACACCTGCCACAGTTCGGGGCGCTTCGGCGTGTACAGGTTGATGGCATCCAGCCATTTCTTGTATTCGCCGTTGAACGCCTTGTCGGCCACGGACTGCGGTACGCCGGCGTCAATCGCCTGCTGCTTGAGCGCCTTGTTCTTGACCGACTTGTATTCGCTGGCCTCACCGGGCTGGAAGTCCTCGGCGTAGATGTTCGAGATGAACTTGAGCAGGTGATCGGGGTTGTCGTCATTGCTGGCGATGTACAGGATGGCGCCGGTGGCGCGGCTGGAATATTCGTCGGTCGAGTATTCGTCCATGAACGACATCGGGTGGATTTCCAGGTTGATCTGGCCCGCGTCCACCAGCGAGATCAGCGTGGGATCGGTCTGGCGGTTGAACTCGCCGCAGCCGGGGCACAGCGGATCCATGTACACGGCGACGGTGGGGGCGCCGGACACCTTCTTGCCATAGCCTTCGCTGGAGATGAGGATGCCGCCCTTGTCGTCGGCCGCCGATGGCTTGGTCTCGACCTTTTGCAGCTGCTGGTATGCCTGCTCCTCGGTGGTGCTCTTCGCCACGTCGTTCTTGTGAATGGCTCCATAGATGGCGAAGCCGGCGATTGCCACCAGCACGACGATGATGGCGACGACCACTGCGCCGATGATGGTTTGCTGCTTGCGCTCCTTGGCCGCTTGCTCCGCCTTCTCCTGCGCCGCCTTCTCTTCGGCGGCGCGACGGCTTGCCCTGGTGTTGCGCTTCGCGTTCTGATTCTTTTGTGCCACAGTTATCCCTTTCCTGCCGGTTTGTTGCCCATAGTAGTAGAAGGGTTCGCTTTTCCGGCGGCGGGTTGCGCCGTTTGCCGCATGATGGAACGTGACAATGGCTACAAACCGGGCATTGCCGTCGCTCGGCATGCAGCTGGGATGGGGATGTTATGCGACGTTGGAGGGCAGCGGCCACCAGTTGATGCCCTGTCCGAGACCGAGCAGCGTGCACGCTGAGAGTGTAATCACCGCCCATGCGATCCATACGGCGAATTCACGCCCGGAATGTTGGGCGGATATCGCGGGAGCGGTTTCGTTGTCGGACGATTCGGGGAGCATGCCTGCGCCGCTGGAGCCCGCGGGCCGGTTGAGACCGAGCAGGGTGCCGGTGCCAAGTCGCAGCATGGTCGGTGCGGGCGCCAGCATACCGATGATCCAGCTGATCGCCGCGCAGATGGACAGAGCCAGACCTGACGGGGACACGGGGGAGGCGGCGATGATGGGTACCACAATGGTGATGCCGCCTATGGCGAACCGCGTGTTTACGACCGGCAGACTGAAGATCAGCGTCGCGAGGGTGGATCCCAGCGCCAGCGTCGCGACGGCGAGCAGACCGCGCCCTATTGCCGCAGGCAACCCCCTGAGGGCGTGCCATGGCAGCGTGATGATGCGCATCGCGGTGTCGCCGGCGCTGTGTGTGCCGCCGCGTCTGTATTCGCGTTGCAGCTGGGCGTCTGTCGAATAGCCTATCGTCAGCAGCAGCCAGCACAGCAGCGTGGCTGCGACCATTGCCGCCAACGGCATGCTCGCGGCCATTGCGGCTATGGGCGCTGCCCATGCGGCGAGCAGCGGCGTGCCTTGACGCAGATAGGTCTGGCGCTTGATGTCTGCCGGGTTCATGGCCATGGGCGGCATGGCCTGCGCTGTCGGCATGGCTTGCATGGACGGCTGGAATTGTGCGGCTGGCTGGAGCTGTGCGGGCTGGCCGGGTTGCATTGCGGTCGTCGGCGTTGCGGCTTCATCAGGGTCGGCGAAGATCTGCTGGGGGCTCAGCTGCGGCATGGTCATGGTGGGGATTTGCGGGCGCCCCGGCCACACTGGATCATCCATCGCCATGGTTGCCGCGGTGTCGGCGGATGATGACGGCTCGATTACGGCCGTTGCTCCGGTCATGTCCGCATCGTCCGTGGGTAGGGCCGTCGTCGGCTGCGGTTGCACGGGCATGGTTCGTCCGACGCTGACCGTGGAATCGAATGGCATGGTGGAGGCGGGCAGAACCGATGTCGGCTGTGGGCGCAACGATTCGGTCGCTTCGGTGCCGACCGGCATGGTCGGCGGCATAGGTGGGGTGAGGCGGGACATCGGCGCCGTCCGGTCGTTGCCGGGTGCCTGAGAAGACGCGATATTTCCCGGTAGCGGTGCTCCCCGGAGCGGTACGGTTCCGTCCGAGGTTCCGGCATCTGCTCCTGCCCCGATTGATGGTAGCCGTCGAAGACTGGTGGATGCAGCGTCAGCGGCTTGGCTGGCGTTTGGGAGCCTCGGAATCGGCGGAACCGTCGCATACGGTGAGGGCGCCGATTGTCCGATGATCCGCTGCAAAGCGGGCCGAACGCCGGGCATCGCGGTTTGCCTTGGCATTCCTGCCTTGGTGACGGCTGCAGTCGGCTTTTCACCTGATCCGGCCGGCTCATGCGGGTGCCATAACAGACGCGGGTTGCGCAGGCCGGTATGTTCAAAAGGGCGCATCACATCCGTCTGACCGGATTGCGCGGCGTCATCGTCGTACTGCTGCCAGGCGCCGGGGTTGAACGCGTCCACGGTGATCGCCTGCAGCAGTTGCTCCGGAGTGCAGCGCTTGCTGCGATCCGGGTTCAGCGCCGCACGGAACGCCGTCATGGTGGTGACGGGAAGACCTGTGAGGTTCGCGTTGCCGGACGCCTCGCGTTCCAGCACCGCCATCATTGGCTTGGTGCCGAAAACGGGCTCTCCGGTTGCCGCGAATGCCAGCACCGACGACACGGACCACCAGTCCGTGATCTCATCGGATTCGGTTCCCTCGATAATCTCCGGCGCGATGAACCCCGGCGTTCCCATCACCAGTCCGGTGCGCGTCACATGGCTTTCGCCTTCGCCCATGGCGATGCCGAAATCCACCAGAACCGGGCCGGTCGCCGAAACCATCACATTGGTCGGCTTGATGTCTCGATGCACGATGCCCGCCGCATGAACCGCCTTGACTGCGTCCATCAGCTTGGATGCCAGTCGTTCCAGGTCATCGGCGACGTATGGCCCATTCGCGGCGACGTCGTCGCGCAGGTTTTTGCCCTCGATCAGCTCGGTGACGATGAACGCCAGCGAATCATCCAACTCCATGTCCACGATGCCGCACACGCCGGGATGATTGACTTTCTTCAACGCCATCGCCTCTCGGCGCAACCGCTCACGTGCCGTGATCTGATCGCGCGCGGACGCCGTCGAACGGTCATCGGCGAGCGAATCGCGCAATATCTTCATCGCGTATTCCTCGCCACCGTCATCATGCACGCGCCAGACCGATCCCATGGCTCCGGATCCCAGCCGCGACATCAGCGTGTAGCCGCCGACCAACGCTCCGGGCTCCAAATTCAACGCATCGCTCATACCCTCCTATCCTACTCACCGCCCTGTGCCCGTTCTCTCTACCCCTGATATTCCTCCTTCCCCTGCTGTCCCCTCCGATACTCTCTACCCCCCTGATATCGTTTGCGTTCCTAAGTTCGCGCCGAAACGTCGATTGTGCGCACTTAGAAACGCAAATGGGCCGGTTTGCGTTCTTAAGTTCGCGCACTTGTCGTTTCGGCGCGCACTTAAGAACGCAAATGTGTCGTCACAGCCGTTGATGCCGCCGCGACGCGCCGAGTTATCCACAATCGCCTAGCCTTCGACCACATACCCCGGATTCGCTTGCGCAGCGGCGGTCCATATTGTCATCATCAACATATGAGACAGCACAAGCATCTAGACGATCTGATGAACCGGGCGGAAATGGACGGGCGATGCTGTTCCGCGTCCAGCCCGGCGGAACGACAGGCGATGCTGCGGCGAACTCGTTGCGGCGATGTCGTGCGGCCATTTCGCAGCGTGTACGCGCGTCGTGAATACTGGGATGGTCTGAATCCCATTGAGCAAGCGTCACATGTCATTCGCGAAATGGCGAGACGGCATCCCGAGCGCGTATTCGCCGGACTGAGCGCGGCGGTCATCTACGGGTTCGAGCACTCATGGACGTTGCATGACGAGCCATACGTGTACATCGCGACTGACGGATTCACCAAGTCACGTCGGTCGTACCACCGGCTGCGGCGCATCTCGGTGCGTAGATCCGATATACGGGAGGACTGCCATGTGGTCCGTTTGTACCGGCCTCGCGGTGATGGAGCAGCACAGGACGGGTCGAATACCTGGAGTCAGGTGAGCAAGTTGGCTGACCGGATCGCCCACGAACGGGCATTGCGTGACAATGTATGTATCGGCGAGGTACGTGTGACCAGTCCGGCAAGAACCTTGGTGGACTGCGCGCTCTTGTATCCGTTCGAGCACGTGCTGTCGATGTTCGATTCCGCGTTGCGCCGGGGGCTCGTGACCCGCGAGGAGATCGTCGCCGTCTGTGATGGTCTGCGAGTGGATTGTGGGCCGGTATTTCGTCTGCTGCATTATGCGGATGCTCGCAGCGAGAACGGAGGGGAGTCGTTCTGCCGGGCTGTATCCATCGAAGAAGGGTTTGTTCCTCCGCAATTGCAGCATACGTTTTACAGCCGCGTGACCGGCAAGGAGGCGGGCCGGGTCGATTTCATCTGGCATACGGAAGATGGCCGCATCATCGTGCTGGAGTTTGACGGTATGCAGAAATACATCGATCCAGAGATGACGTCGAACCGGGATGTTCGGCAGGTGGTCCGTGACGAAAGGCAGCGCGAACAGGATCTGAAAGAGGCCGGAGTGAGCGTTGTGATACGGACGAATTACATCGAAGTGGTCCAGCGCGCGCCGTTCGTCATGAAGCTGATGCAGGCCGGTGTGCCGCGTGCTGGGGCGCACCCGATATTCGAGCATGCCGATTGAGCCGGAAGCGCCGTTGCGTTCCTAAGTTCGCGCCGGAACGACAAGTGCGCGAACATACGGACGCAAATGGCCCTGTTTGCGTCCCTATGTGCGCACGGTCGTCGTTTCGGCGCGCACTTAGGAACGCAAAAAGAGGAGAGGACTTGGGGAGGGGAGAGGCGGGAGATGGATGGGAGGAGGGGGACTGAGATGAGGCCGGAGTAAGGATAATGCCGGCTGCGGGATGCCGGTTGAAGGCCCGTCGATGTTACGTCCGCGTTTCAGACGCGCGTGTTGACGTGTTCCAGCGGACGTGTATAGTAGTACGTGGCTCAACGAAGAGAGTCTTCAATGAACCGAAGGAAAAAGAACGCTGCGGTTTGATGTTGCCAGTGCAGGGACTGATGATCAAGGCATAGTAATCCCTTTACAACGGATCGTGAGGCACGTACCTGCCTCTGAAAGGATGAATATCATGGCAGAAGTCGTATTCGACCACGTCACTCGTATCTACCCGGGCAACGATAAGCCCTCTGTGGATGATTTGAATCTTGACATTAAGGACGGCGAGTTCTTGGTGCTGGTCGGCCCGTCTGGCTGCGGTAAGTCCACGACTCTGCGCATGCTGGCCGGCCTGGAAGAGGTCAACAAGGGTCGCATCCTCATCGGTGGCAATGATGTCACCACGATGCAGCCGAAGGACCGCGACATCGCAATGGTCTTCCAGAACTACGCTCTGTACCCGCACATGACCGTCGCCGACAACATGGGCTTCGCCCTGAAGATCGCTGGCACCCCGAAGGAAGAGATTCGCAAGCGCGTCGAGAAGGCCGCTGAGATCCTGGATCTGACCGAGTACCTCGACCGCAAGCCGAAGGCTCTGTCCGGTGGTCAGCGTCAGCGCGTGGCCATGGGCCGTGCAATCGTTCGTGAGCCGAAGGTCTTCCTCATGGATGAGCCGCTGTCGAACCTCGACGCCAAGCTCCGTGTGCAGACCCGTACGCAGATCGCTGCCCTGCAGCGTCAGCTCGGCGTCACCACCCTGTACGTGACCCACGATCAGACCGAGGCTCTGACGATGGGCGACCGCATCGCCGTCATCAAGCTCGGCGTCCTGCAGCAGGTCGGCGCTCCGACCGAGCTGTACGATCGCCCGGCCAACGTCTTCGTCGCTGGCTTCATCGGCTCCCCGTCGATGAACATCAACACTCACCCGGTCGTCAACGGCAAGGCGAAGATCGGTGAGGACACCGTCGACCTGCCCGCCGAGGCCGTCAACAAGCTGACCGCTGAGGATGGCGGCAAGATTGTCGTCGGCTTCCGTCCCGAGGATGCCACCCTGGCCACCCCGGACGATCCGAACGCCTTCTCGCTGAAGGTTCAGAACATCGAGGATCTGGGCTCCGACGGCTACATCTACGGCACCATCATCACCGATGGCTCCGCTGCCGAGGCGTCCACGATGATGTCCGACCAGAACAAGCTCACCACGATTCGTGTGAACCCGCGTGCGCTGCCGAAGATCGGCCAGACCGTCAAGATCAAGATCGACCCCTCCAAGATGCACCTGTTCGCTCCGTCGACCGAGCTGCGTCTGAACTAGTAGAGGAACTAGCAGATACTTGGTATGACTTCGGTCATGCCAACCATTAAACGAGGCGATTCTCTTCCTCTCTTATGGCCTCGTTGGAAAAGCCCCGCGTAGTTGCGGGGCTTTTCTTTTTGCCCAGAAAGACATACGCTAACCGGCCCCCGCAAATGAACTTTTGTTCTTTTGTCCCCGTTGTCTATTTAGAAGTGCAACATCCTTGTTTGTCTTGCAAGTTTAGCAGCTCGTCGGCGAATGCCTCGGCGGGCGTGCGGTGGCCGAGCACGCGCATGGGACGGTTGTCGGTCTCGTCGACGATCTCCTGGAGCCCTCTTGCCATACCGGGTTCGATGATCGTGCGTTTGGGCAGGTAACGGCGGATGATGCCGCTGACCGGCAGCGGCGACCAGCCTCTACCCGGCCATTCGTCCACCCGCGCCCACAGGCGGCCGAATGACAGGCGGTATGGCTTGCGCGGCTTCGCCCTGCGCCGGTCGGCCTTGCGCTGCGCGGGGCCGGCGATGTAGTAGCGGCCCGTCCACGGGCCCGTCTTCAGACGCTTCGGCCGGTACGGCCGGTAGGACTCGCTCTCGTTGGACGGGAACCACGTGTTGCGCCTGATCTCCCTGCTGATGCCGGACGGGCCGCGTCCCAGCAAACGGGCTATCTTCCTGACGCTCGTGCCGTTGCCGACCTCGATCTGGATGACCTGGCGTTCCTCTTCCGACAGGTGCGAAATATACTTTCCCCATAGGTGCAACATCCCTTCGGACTGGTTATCTGGACAATCTCCAATAACGGGTGTTGCACTTTCAATTAGACAACGGGCCAATAATTCCTTGTATAATTGTATGCAGTGACCTCCCGAAAAAGGGATTGCGAATCTATGAGGGGAAACAATGGGCTCGAAATCGAAGTTCGTCCGCTGCGGGTTTAACGGAGGAACAGAACAGGAATCTGGAAGGCAGCGCCATGCCTTGAAGCGTTGCCTTGCTTCGGTTATTGCTGTTTCCTTGTCCATCGTGTGCATGGTGCCTGCAGCATATGCTCAGAATATAGACGATGTGAGTAGCTCTCCTAACGCCGTAATTTCTGGGGGGGGGGGGATAATACTGTCGTAGCTGCTCCTTCTGCTCGCAATGTCAACGTTGACGATAAGACGTCAGAAGAGGCCAATACATCAAACGGTGCGCCAACACCTTCCGAATCCTCAAATGGTGCGACAGACAATAAGGCGGACGACTCAGCAGAAGCTACCGCTGGCAATTCCGCTAATGATGGAGCCCAAACGCGGGCTCCAAACGATGCATCTTCTCAAGATGCCAAGAACGATTCCTCAAATGCGACGGATCAATCGCCGGCGAAGGCCAATGTGCAGGTCGCCGCGACGGCGCTTGGCGGCCGTGACTTTGAGGGTCAGGTCACCAAGGAGATCAACGGCAAGACCTACATTCTGATTGGTAACGAGCAGCAGCTGCGTGCGATTGGTTCTGGCAAGAAGGTTATTGGCCGCATCAACAAGGTCAAGCAGACTTGTACGCGACAAGGGCCTCTCAATTATCAGTGGGTGGACGGCACGCCGTCTTCCGAATACGCCGGTGACGCCGATCTCTCCAATTCAGATACTTTGCGCGATGCTGATGCCTCCGACCACGACAGTTCACTGCTGGCATGCACGGCGTTAATCGTCAACAGGACCCGCACCAAGTATTACGGCGTGGGTGCTGATGGCACGCAAACGGACTACTCCGCTGCCAACACCGGCCTGACCTATTCCGCAGACGCCGACTACCTGATCTTCCGTGACATCAACCTGTCCAAGAACGCGGCAGATACCAACAACACCGAGTGGACTCCGCTCATGTTCTCTGGCACTATGCTCGGTGCGGTCTCCAATGACGGCGACACCGCAGCCAGCCTGTGGAAGGCTGTTGGTGCCGATGGCGAAAGCGTGGTTCACGCTACCGCAGCTCGGCCGGTCATCAGCCATGTGGTCGTCAATCAGAAAGATATGGTCTCTAATGTCAAAGGTGACCAGCTGGATGTCAGCAAGCAGCAGGGCATCGGCTTCTTCGCCTCGATCACGAACAAGACCGTGATGAACAGCAACAGTCTGGGCAGCGCCGGTACGGCCGTGGTGTCGAACCTCAAGCTGCAGGATGTGTCGGTGACGAATCATACGAGTGAATCGTATATTCCGCCGACCTTGCTCGGTATGCTCACTTCGGCAGTGGGATTACTGCTCGACACACTGTTGAAGGCGTTAAAACTATTGACATTCGGACAAGTAGATCTTGACCTCAATCTTCAAGGTCTGCTCACCCTGCACAAAGACAATCCTTCCAACCTCGCCACGGGTGCATTTGCCGGCCGTATCTACGGGGACACCAAGGTTACGGACTGCGAGGTAGCAGATGTTTCGGTATCTAGCGTAAGCCGTATGACCGGTGGTTTCGTGGGATATGTTGAGGGCGCAACCCGATACGATGCAGTCTCCGGCATCGTAGGAGCGCTCACCAAGTTACTCTCGAAGATTCTGAACGTCATCCCGTTCCTCGGGCTGGGCGATTTGGTGGACTGGTTGCTGTCCGGCACGCTCGGGCTGAATGCCTTGATTCCGGTTGGCTACTACAACCCGGTTATCTCGAATAGTTCGGTGAACGGGTTCAAAAATAACGTGGTGATCGGCAACAAGGACAACCCGCAGGCCGGCGGCTTTGTCGGTGCGCAGATTGGTGCAATCATTGAGAACTCTTCGGTGACGAGCACGAATGGTTTCACCGTGCGGGCAACGCAATATGCCGGTGGTTTTGCCGGAGTAAGTCGCAACGGCAACGTGGGCGGTCTGATTAACTCGCTTGGCGTCGACTTGCTGTCTGCGCTGCGTCCGCAGAGCCTCATCGAAAACAGTGGCCTGACGGTAAACGGTGACGATAAGATCACCGTGCAGGCCGAAGACTACGCCGGCGGCTTCAACGGTGCCATGGCCAATGCCTATGCTGTCAATGATTCGATTACGGCTTCGGTCGCCGTGACTGCCGACAGATCCCACGCCGGAGGATTCACCGGATTCGCCTCCGTGGGATGGGGCCTGGAACTCGGTACGGACGATACCACGAAGGCATCGCTGTTGAAACAGCTCACCAAGGCTGTGACTAAATTGCTGAGCGGCAGCAATAACGGTGCAGGAGAACTGCTATCCATCGTCGGTGTGAATCCTTCTGCGATTCTCGGTACACAAATGAAGGGTTCCTTCACAGTTGCTGCCGGCGGTGATTACGCGGGCGGCCTTGTGGGTGAAGGTTCGGGTACGGTGATCGGTGATTCCTCGCAGAACCGCCTTCAAAAACTCACATTCTGGAAGTACAACAATCGTCGTGACTTCCCACAGCAGCGTTCCACCACCATAGAAGGCCTTGAATCGGTCACGGCCGCGGGCTCCTACGCGGGTGGCATCGCCGGCAATCTGCAACCGACAACGGTAGCTGGGTTGCTCAACAGTGTGGTGAAAATTGGCGATATTGCCATGCTCAAGAAGTTCGACCAGTTTGCCGCGTTCACCGTGGAGAACATGTCTGTCACCGCTCCGGCATCCGGCCTGACAGTGACGGCTGGTTCATATTATGCAGGCGGTGCCATCGGATGCGCCACCGGCGGCGACGTGACCCACACGAACCTTACCAATCTGGCCACGGTCTCGGCCAAGGGAGAAGCCGGCGGTTTTATTGGCTTCTCTGGACCAGGCGACGCCATCGGCGCTGGCGGTCTCAATGTGCTTGGGCTTATCAAGCTTTCCGGTCTGCTATCGGTTGCCCAATATTCTTCGGTTGCAGTCACTGCATCGAACGTGAACGGCGTCTCTGGCGGATTCACGGTTGCGGCAACCGGCAAGAACAAGAACAACGAAACAACCGATTACGCTGCAGGCGGTTTCTATGGTCAGGCCAACAGCACCAAAACCCGGGAAAGCCATGTGACAAACCTCAAATCGGTCACAGCCGATACCAGCACGTCCGATCGAAACGTGACTGGAGTTCAGACGTGTGCTCTTCCGATCTTCGCCGACGCGCTCAGCAACGCAGAAGATTCCAGCGTATTGGATGGCCTGATCAAAGGCGGCCTGCTGTCCGTGAACGACCTGCTCGGTGCCGTACCGTATCTGATTCCAAGTTATACGGATACCACCGTGACATACGTCAACGGCGGTTATGTCGAAGGCGATATCGCGGGCGGCTATGCGGGAAACTTCCAAAGCGGCAAGGTCAACCAGTTCTCCGAAACCGATCTCAAGAACGACTCAACGCTGGCCGGTGTACAGTCCCGCGTGCAAACCAACCCCGTGGCCGTTGTCAACCTTGACCATGTGACCGGCGGCGCATACGCAGGTGGTTTCGGCGGCAAGGTTGTCTCCGGTGCGCTCGCTTCGGCTGGCAACGGCGGCCTGAGTTTGCTCGGCAAATTCGGTACGGTGGATCTCGCCAACCTGTTGCAGGTGGTGCAGGGCTATGTGCCATTCATCTCCTATGCGGGTGTGCATTCCGATGCCACCACCGTGGAGGCAACTAGCGGTAACGGGATTTCCGACCCGGATGATCCCGGCTTCACCGTTTCCGCCACCCGACTTGACCAATCCGATACGCAATCCGGTTCCGCCGGCGGCTACATCGGATACGGTTCCGGTGTGCAGGTGTCCCATTCCAGTGTGACCCAACTGCGCCATACTGATGTCAAGGCACCGAAGAATCTGGAAACCGCCGGATCAATCAATGACACCTATCTGAGCAAAGACAGCACATATGCAGTCACCGCTGCGCAATACGCCGGCGGTTACATCGGCAAAATGGACATCGGCTCGGCGGCAGCTGTGGGCGGTGGCCTGAGACTGCTCGGCAAGAACGTCAATCTCAACGATGTACTCAGTGTGCTGGATGTCGTCGTCTCGACGATTGAACACTCCGATGTGACTGGCGGCATCGGCGGATACTCTGTTCTGGCCAGCGCCGCAGATCATAGGAATGCCAACAATGAGCCCGATCCACTGGGTATGGCTGGTGGTTTCGCCGGAGACATCGAAGGCGGCCACATTCAGGACTCGAGCTCTCATGAGTTCGTATACATCATCGGCCAGGTTTCGGCCGGCGGTTACGTGGGCGCCATGCAGCCGGGAGCCGTGGCGAACGTGCTTGGTGACGGCAGCGTGCTCAAGAAGCTTGCCAACCTCGACAACCTGCTCTCGCTCGTGCAGGACTTCACGCCGACGATTCGCAACAGCTCGACCGATGCCGCAGTGTGCGGCGGCGCGGTGCGTGCCCAGGCGGCATCGGATACGACCACACGCCGCGGCATGGCCGGCGGCTATGCAGGTCGTAATCGTGGCGGTCATATCTGGGGCAACAACACAGCAGCGTGGAAGCAGGAGAATACCGGCGGCAAATACAACGGGCCGCAGCGCGTAGCCTACGCCGCGCGCATCCGCAGTGTATACGGTGCCGAAATCGCCGGCGGTTACACCGGCTTCATGGAGGCGGCCGATACCGCTCAAGGCGGTTCGCTCTCCTTGCTTGGCGGTCTCATCAAGGCCGGCAATCTCGCCGGCGTGCTGTCTGTGGTCTATCCGACCGAGGAGCACTCGAAGGTCACTGGTCCTTTGCGCAATATGAGCTACGACCAATGGAAGACGTGGGTCGACAACATCGGCAAGTACGGTGCGTATGGCAAGGAATTTACCGAGGTAGCTACGGGCGATGGTGCGGGCTCTGTTACTGATCAGGATTCCCTGGACAAGTTCCTCGAATCCTACATCTTCGGATTCAACGTCGTCGCCGGTCGTGCGGAGTATCAGACCGGCGCGAACCTGCATGATTCCGGCATCGCCGGCGGACACGTCGGTCTGATGCGCACCGGCACGATCACCGATGGCCAGTCGATGGATGTCAAGACCGTCTCTGCCATGCGTGCGGCAGGCGGTTATGCGGGCACGATGGAATCCGGCTCGGCATCCTCGTTCGGCTCTATCCAACTATTCGGCGACAAAGGCATCAAACTTGATTTGGGACAGATGCTCGACGTGGCACAGGTATTTGTGCCCGTCGTCAAATCTTCGAGCGTGGCCGGCTACCGCAAGGGTATGAAGGTCGTGGCCACCGGTGAAGACATCACGCACGGTACCGGTAATGCCGGAGGCTATGCCGGTCTCGCGGTCGGTGGCCAGATCTGGGGCGATCTCGGCCAGAACGGCCAGAAGCTTGTCAAGGGTGTCACCGCTGCCGGTGCCAACGTTTCCAACCTGCGCAAGGTGGAAGGGCGCAACAATGTCGGCGGATTCATCGGCGTGGCCACTGCCGGTGCGGTTGCGGATGTGGACACCAATGCGTCCGAGGGATTCCTGCAAGGAATCCTCGACTCGCTGGTATCGAACCCGGCAAGTCTGGTCAGCGTATTGCAGGCCACGGTTACGACGATTCGCGGTGCACATGTGAGCTCGGATGACCCGGCATGGGGATACACGGTCAATGGCGCATATGAGAGCAAGGACGATAAGGGTAATACCACAACCAAGTATGCCCTGAACGCCGGCGGTTTCGCTGGTTCGTTGCAAGCCGCGATCCTCGGTGACAAGGATTCCGCCAAAGGCACCGGCAGTGAAGCGGATCCGAACAATGACCCGGCTTCTCTTACTGTTAACGGGCTGCGCGCTGTTGAAGGCGGGCAATACGCCGGTGGCTTCTTTGGCCTTGCTGATATATCCAGCGTCGCTTCCGTCGGCGGCGGCGAGGCCGGCGATAAGCAGAATACCAACCTGCTGCTCAAACTGCTCAAGGTCGGCAACGTGGGCGTGCTCGAAGCATTCCGCACCTTCATCTATGACGGTCAGGTCAACGGCGTGAGCGACGGCATCCAGATTGTCGCCCATGATTCCACCACAAAGGGCATGCTTGACTCGAAGCGTTACACCGGTGCGGCCGGTGGCTTCGGCGGTGGACTGATCAATGGCTCTGTGAAGCAGTCTGCGGTCACCAACCTCAACAGTGTGACCGGCGTGAACTACGTGGGCGGCTTCATCGGGCACCTTGGCAAATCCGGCACGGTCGCCGCCGACAATGCACAGCTCGGCACGGATGCGCTCAATCTGCTTGGTGCCACGGCCGGCGTACTTGACATCTGGGGCTCGCACGTTGGCGATTCGCGCGTCACCGGCATCCCGGACGGTTATACCGTCACCGCCACACACCATGGCGACAATTACGGCAAAGCCACCGACAAGGCTACCGGACGCGAGGTCGCAGGCGGTTTTGTTGGATACGTGGATTTGGCCAGGGTGAAGGGCTGCGCATCCGGCAATCTCAAGAAGGTCACTAGCGGTGAGATTGCCGGCGGATTCGTCGGTGAAACCAGCCGTGCCTATTTGGTTGACGCGAAGGTCAACTCTGTACTTGTGGAACTGCTGCTGCAAGTGGTGAACGCGCTGGTCAAGCTCCTGTACCTCGACAAGGCGGAACAGGTCGGCGTCATCGATTTAGGCAAGTGGTTCCCGGCCATCTTCGGCAAGGTATTCGATCTCAAGGTGCTTTCGGAAGGCAACGTGCTGTACGTGAACCTGTTCGGACTGAAGGTGAGCGTTGCTCTGTCCAAGGCTGATGATGAAAACCAGCAGCAGACCGACGTGGCGATTGTCACCATCGGCGATAGTGTCATCAAACTGCCTTGCAGTAAAGACGGCATTGATATGAATGGGTCGGGCAGCAACCTGACCGTCCAGCTCATCAAGGGCAACCGTACTCGCGTGGAACAGTCCACTGTAACGGGCATCGCCAGTGGCTATGACGTGTTCGGCGGAGGGGCAACTCAGGATACCGACGGTGTGAAGGATCTTTCCACAGGCTACACGGGCGGCTTCGCCGGACTGAACGACGAGGGTGTGCTGGCAGACGACCACATGGTCTACGCCGACACGATCCGCGGTGCCAGCGGACTGGTCGACCCGTTCTCGAACACCAAACTCAAGTCCGTATGGGACTTCAACACCATGAGCGACATCCTTGGGCCGGTCGATGACGGCAACGGCGACAAGGCATACAACACCTATCGCATTTACCGCAAGGCGGCCGCGAACGCTAGTGAGGCCCGCACCTCCGCACAGGACGGCAACAAGATCTTCTCGCAGAAGAACACGGCAGACGATGCGCTGAACACCGGACTCGATCGTTGGGAAGTGAAGCTGTTCGACGTGGTCAACACATACGACAGCAGCGCTGTGCACAGCTCCGCATCCGGCGACGCCGGCACCACTTGGGTCGGCATTAAGGACGCCGTGGTCAACTCCACGGACGGCAGCACCAAGACGAAGCTCGATGCCTACCAGTCCCCGGCCAAGGCCGTGCTCATGCTCGACGCGACCGTGACCGACAACAACGGCGGACTCACCCCCGAACCGGACGACGGCCAGGACCCGTGCGGCAAGGACGGTTGCCGAACCATTGACCTGACCGTCCAGAAGGTATGGAAGGACGGCAACCTCGAACGGCCGCAGTCGGTCGAACTGAAGATCGCCGCGCACTATACCGATGGCAGTGGCAATACGGGGACGCCGCAGACGATTCAATGCTTCGGCGCGGATTGCACAACCGTGACGCAGAAGAATCCATGGACGGTGACGTTGGACTCCTCCGATGCCTCTTCCTGGAGCAACACCTGGCGCAAGGTGATTCAAGGACTGCCGGTCGCATTCGTGGATGGACAGGATGCCAACGGCAAGGACATCGTGCGTTACTACACGTACACCGTGGAAGAAACCGCCGTGACCTATAAGGACGGCGATACCACCAAGACCATCAAGCCCGCGGAGGCCGGATACCAAGTATCGGTCTCCTACAACACCAAGGAACGCGTGGCCATCGTTACCAATGCGGCGTTGCTTCCGGATACGGGAGGCGCGGGCACGATGTGGTTCCTGATGTTCGGCTTGCTGCTTATGGGAGCTGGCGTGGTCTGGTACGTGCGTAATCAACGCGTTCAATCCGGCACAGTCCGCTCGGGCTCCAGCCGTATACGAAAGCGAGGTGCCCATGCCTCGTGACGACCACATAGACAAACCGTACCTGCCAAACAGAAAAGATTTCCATCTAGAGAAAGGAACAGTAATGAAATCACTGATGAAAAAGGTTTTCGCTGCCGCCGCGGCGATTGCCACCGTATTTGGATTGGCTGCGACGACAGTCGCCACGGCCAACGCAGCGGATAATGCCACGCTGACGGTCAGCACTACTGACGCGAAGTTCGCCGGTAAGACCGTGAACGCCTACAAGATGTTCTCCGCCACCGTGAGCGGTGACGGCAAGGCTGTCTCCTACACGTTGACTGACGAGTGGAAGCCGTTCTTCAAGGACTCCACTGCTTCCGGACTAACTGATGTTACCGACGCGAACGTCAACGATAAAGCAAACGGCTACGTATCCAAGCTGACTGGAAAAGACTTGGCTGCTTTCGCTACCAAGGCATCGAACTGGGCGCAGGCCAAGACCAACAACATCAAGGCTGCCGCGACCGCTACGGTATCTACCGGTGCCACGAACGGTAATTACACTGCGACGTTCAATGGTCTCGACTACGGCTACTACGTGGTCGCTGTGCCGGGTGCGACTTTGGCCAACGCCAGTGGTCAATACGCCACGCTAGTTTCCGTTGACCGCACCAATGTGACTGCCAACATTAAGGGAGACCTGCCTACCGTCGACAAGAAGGTACAGGTAGACGGTACTGGTAAGGACGCCACCGACGCGAAGATCGGTGATTCCCTGACATTCACCCTGACTTCCACCATTCCGGACATGTCCGCCTATGACACCTACACCTTCAACTTCAAGGATACGTTGTCTAAGGGCCTCACCTTTGAACGAGTCACTTCTGTTACGGTCGACGGTGTGGCTGCTCCACTGACCGTGGGCACTGACTACACCGTCACCACTCCTACGGCCTCCAACAATACGCTTACTGTCGCCATGAATGACTTCAAGAACAAGCAGCAGGCCAATGCCGGCAAGAAGATCACCGTCACCTACACGGCCACGCTGAACGAGAATGCTGTTGTGGGCGGTGCTGGTAACACCAACTCCGCAACGATTCAGTACTCCAACGACCCGAGCACCAATGGCACCGGTGATTCTGAACCCAGCAAGGTTCGTGTCTTCACTTATGGCTTCACCGTCGATAAGTACACTGGTGACCAATATACTGATGCCGCTACTCGACTTGCTGGTGCTAAATTCACACTCGCACCTAAGAACGGCGAACCTATGAGCTTCGTGCAAGTCAATGCCGGTAGTGGTACCGCGAAGGCTGAATACCGTGTAGCTAATGCTGGTGAGACAGGTGCTACTACGACTATCATCACTCCTGCAAACGGTAAGGTTGAATTCCGGGGACTGAAGAACGGCGAGTACACGCTCACCGAGACCGAAGCGCCGGCCGGCTACAACAAGCTCGCCAGCGCCATCGGCGTGAAGGTTAATGGCCAGAACGACGGCACTGACACCACGCATGCCACCGTCACCATCACCTACAACAACGACAACAATGGCAGCAACTACGATCAGACCGCATCGAACGGTGTCATCCCGGTCCGGAACAAGTCCGGTGTTACCCTGCCTGGCACTGGTGGCATGGGTACCATCGCCTTCACGGTGATTGGTGTGCTGGTCATCGCGCTCGGCGTTGCCTGGACTCTCAAGCGCAAGAACGCCTGACGAGCATGGCCGTGTTTTGGGCGTGAAGGGCACACACCCGCTACGCCCACAACACGGTTTCCTCGCGAAAAGAACGCTCGATGAAACGACTGCGCAACATCCTGCCCTTACTGGTCATTCTCGGTGGAATGCTCATTCTGTTCTATCCGACGATCAGCAACTTCCTCATTATGTGCAACGCCAGCCGCGCCGTAAATAACTACGACGCCAGCGTTGAAGCATTGAGCCAGGAACAGTACCAGAAGGTGCTGGATGCTGCGCACGCCTATAACGAAAAGCTCGCCCAGAACGATGCGGGAGAGACCGACGCTCTTGCCAGTGCCGTCAATTCCGCATCCACGGACGAGGAATACAACAGTCTGCTCAATATTGACGGTGACGGCATGATGGGATACATCACTGTGCCTAAGCTTGAGGAGACCTTGCCGATTTATCACGGCACTTCCGAGAAAGTGTTGCAATCCGGCATCGGACATCTCGAACAGACCTCACTGCCAGTTGGTGGCGCGTCCACTCATGCGGCGCTGTCTGGCCACCGGGGCTTGCCCACGGCAAAACTGTTCACGGACTTGAACCTTATGAAAAAAGGCGACAAGTTCTACATCACAATACTTAAAGACACGTATGCGTATCAGGTCGATAAGATCACTACCGTTCTGCCGACCGATACCAAACAACTGGCAATTGAGCCCGGCAAGGATTTGGTCACGCTCATCACTTGTACGCCGTATGCGGTCAATACGCATCGGCTGCTGGTGCGTGGCCATCGCATCCCATACACGCCGCAGCAGCAGGATGACGCCAAATCCACGTTCCACGTGGACATTCCGCTGCAGTACTTGTTGCCGTCTCTTGCACTGATTGCCTTGCTCATCGCATGGCATTTATGGCAGCGCCATGAGCGGCGACGCCGGCAGAGTGGGAGCGCCAAGGTCGCATCTGGTGATTCTGACTCTGCGGATATCGAGCCGGACGGTGACTTGCCTCCTCAGCCAGACAGTACAAATAACCAATCACATTCATCATGGCGGAAAGGACCGGGCAGACATGTTAGACCTGCATAGCGGAAGCGAGTATGGTGCGGCGCGCATTGCTGCCATGATTGCCGCCGCCGTTACTATCGTCCTCACTGTTCTTGCAGCCTTCGGCTCTATGGTGCCGTATGCGCAAGCTGATTCTTTCGGCGCTCTCACCATCAATGCCGTATGGGGCCGAGACACGGCTTCGCCCAAATTGCTTGCCGGCGATACCTATTCCATCGTGCGCGTCGCCACCGTCACAACGAACAATGATGGTAGCGTCTCCTCATATAAAACCGTCGGCGATTTTTCCGGCCTCACTGCCGATTGGGAACGCCTGACATCAAGTGAATATCACGATGCGGCCAAGAAGCTCGCTACGCACGCGGCGAAAAACAAGCTGTACCAGCATTCCGGCACCACTAACGTAGCTGGTCAGCTCACTTTCCAGAATCTGCCGCTCGGCCTATATCTGGTCTCCCGCACGAGCTCGGCGAAAGCCAACAAAGCATACGACTGTGATCCGTTCCTCATCTCGATTCCTGGCAGTGGAGGCACATCCGCTGATCTCAACATCACAGTAGAGCCAAAATTTAGCACTGGAACTCCTGTTGTCCCGCCCGAAGATAACCCGAGCGAGGAGCCGGGCAATCCTGGCCTTATCGGTCGTACGGGTGCCGCCGTAGGCAGCATTGCCGCGGCAGCGGGGCTCATGTTACTTGTTGCGTTCATTTTGTTCAGATTGCGCATGAGGCGTCGCATACGGGACGTCAATTCGGCCGGCAAATCCCATACAGATGATCTATTCGTATGCGAGAATAATGCGCCGAAGTCGCCGCTACTCGCTGCACTTCCCAAGCACCACGTAGAATCGAACACATGGAGTTGAACGATTTGCCTCAGATGGATCCGCGCGCGCTGAAGGCCACGTCCGTCAAAGCCGAAGACGAACATGCCAGTTCAGCTGAGCCGCAAGCATTGAAGATCACCGCCGCCAGCTCGAACCCGAAGATGTTCACGCTGCCCTGGCATAAGCCCCTGGCCACCTGGCCCGAGGACCTGCTGGCCAACCTGCCGCGAGGCATCTCCCGCCACGTGGTGCGTTTTGTGCACGTGGGCGACGAGGTGTACGCCATGAAAGAGATCACCCGTCAGGTGGCCGAGCGCGAGTATGAGATTCTGCGCCGACTGCAGAAGCTCGAGTTGCCGACCGTCATCCCGATTGCCGTGGTCACCGGTCGTCATGACCGCAACGGTGAGCCGCTGGAAGCGATTCTGGTCACCCGTCACCTGAAGTTCTCACTGCCGTACCGCGCACTGTTCGCCCGCAATCTCCAGCCGGATACTGCCGAGCGTTTGATCGACGCCCTTGCCGTGCTGCTGGTTCGCCTGCACTTGGCCGGCTTCTACTGGGGCGATGTGTCGCTGTCGAACGTCCTGTTCCTGCGTGATGCCGACGCGTTTTCCGCCTTCCTGGTGGACGCCGAAACCGGTGATTTGCAGGTGCAGCTTACCGATGGCCAGCGTGAATACGATATCGACTTGGCTCGCACCAACATCATCGGTGAATTGATGGATTTGGCTTCTGGCCGTCTGCTGCCGAGCGACGTGGACGAGATCGAGGTGGGCAACCGTCTGGTCGACCGCTACCACTCGTTGTGGAGCACGCTGACCGACACCGACAAGTTCGGCCCGGATGAGATGTGGAAGATCGAGCAGCGTGTCAACAAGCTCAACGACCTGGGCTTCGACGTGGACGAGCTGGAGATGAAGACCGCGGAGGACGGCAAACGTGTGCTGGTCCGCCCGCGCGTGGTCGATGCCGGCTATGCGTCGCGCAAGCTTCTGCGACTGACCGGTTTAGATGTGCAGGAGAATCAGGCGCGGCGCCTGCTCAACGATCTGGATGCGTACCGTGCCTCCACGTGGCGTGAAGGCGAGGAGTTGGAGATCGTCGCCACCGATTGGATGCGTGAGGTGTATGAGCCGACCGTGCGTATGATTCCACGTGAATATCGTTCGCAGATCGAGCCGGCACAGTTCTTCCATGAGGTGCTGGATCACCGCTGGTTCCTTGCCGAGAAGGCCGGCCACGACGTGCCGATGGGCGAGGCTGTGGAAAGCTACATCCAATCCGTGCTACCGAACTACAAGCTGGATGACAAAGCCGTGAACGAGCTCAACGCTGAAGCGGATTCCGGCGTGGTCGACGATGAGGCGAATTACGAAAAGCCCATCGACGATGATGATTACAATCCCGACGACGATCCTGATGCCGCGGTGTGGAGCCACTGATATGTGGAGCTGCTGAGCGAAACCGGACGGGGTGGTGCGCCGATTGCGGCGGCCACCCCGATTTTCGTTCCGCTCGATGACCCCGCCGGCAGCAGGGGAGAGATATGGGTATTACTTCGTGGCGGCTGCCGCTGCTTCGCGGCGGGCGCGGGCGACCGCGTACAGGCTGATACCGGCTGCGACCGAGGCGTTCAGAGACTCCACCATGGACGTGATCGGAATGCCGGCGATCGCGTCGCACGACTCGCGCACGAGTCGGCTCAGTCCCTTGCCTTCCGAACCGAGCACGACGATCAGCGGATCTGTCTCGAAACCGGTTTCGCCGACCAGCTTATCGCCGCCGCCGTCTAGGCCGACCGTGTAATATCCACGTTCGCGCATGCTTTCGATGGCCTTGGTGAGGTTCACCACGCGAGCCACCGGGATATGCGCCGCGGCACCGGCCGATACCTTCCACGCGGCAGCTGTGACCGAAGCGGAACGACGCTCCGGCAGAATCACGCCGTTGGCACCGAAGGCGGCGGCCGAACGAATCACCGCACCCAGGTTCTGCGGGTCGGTCACGCCGTCGAGCGCGATGAACAGCGGGCGTGCGTTGATGCGCGCACTCGGCGAATTCACCACGTCCATGGCCTTGGCCTTGCGCTCGGCGATATCCGCCAGCTCGGCGAGAGACGAATACTGGTACGGCTGCACTTTGAGCACGACGCCCTGATGGTTCGACGACCGGGCGATGCGATCCATTTCCAGACGGTCGGCCTCCAGCAGGTGCAGGCTTTGTGCGCCGGCGAGCTTGATGATCTCGCGTGTACGGTCATCATGCTCGATACGTGTCGCGATATACAGCTGCATGCTGGGGACGCCGACGCGCAGCGCCTCCAGCACGGCATTGCGGCCGATGACCAGATCGTCCGAATCGGACGCGAACTTCGCGGCGCGACGGCGGGCTGCCAGTCGCGGATCTGCCATCTTGCGACGGTTCGTCGCCTGTTTGGCCTTGTATGCCTTGTGATACACGCGATCCTCGGCTTTGGGCGTCGGCCCCTTGCCGCGTAGCGCATTGCGGTGTTTTCCTCCCGACCCCTTGGTCGGACCTTTCTTGATTGCCATACGTGCCATTGTCCCAGACCCCCACGCCAAACAGCCATTCGCGGCGCGCGAATCGCCCCAATCTCCTGAGAGACTCGGTTTGCGTTCCTAAGTGCGCGCCGGAACGCCGAGTGCGCGAACATAGGAACGCAGATCGCATAGTTTGCGTTCCTAAGTGCGCAGAGTTGTCGTTTCGGCGCGCACTTAGGAACGGAACGCAGCTCGTCCGGTTCCGAAGCCGCCGGAGTTCCTTGCCTTGGCACGTATCCTGAATGCAGGATCGGGCGGCGTCATTCACACCCGGAGAGCCAGAAGGTCTTGCGATGGTCGATGTGAGCAGGGAGTGCCGCGAGCGGTATTTCGGCATGGACGACGAACTGTTCGATTACACCATGGCGACGCTCCTCTGGCTGCTCGCGCTGTGTGAGCGTGTCGCCTGAAATCGTTCGCGGAATGCGGATATTTGGACAACACGTAAAGGGCTGTTTCGCCAAGCGATGACGGGTTTGTGGAATAATGGCAACAGTATGCATCGGCAGCAGTTGCGCCGGTGCCCATAACCGCGCAGCTTTATCGAGATGACCGGGGGAGGGGACGATCCCGGTGATCGTGAGGGCTGACTACTCCGCGGCTATATCAAGGAGACCATTATGGTTGATCACACAAATGATCAATCCACAGGCGTGCAGTCGCAGGAAGGCCTGCTTCACGACGTCGATCCCAGCTTGACCGAGGCGAACGAAGTCGCCAAGGCGCTGGATGTGGATACCAATACCGGCCTGAGTTCCGCCGAGGCGCAGCGCCGGTTGGAGAAATTCGGCCCGAACCAGTTGGCCAGCGCGCCGCCCGTACCCAAGTGGAAGAAGTTCCTGGCGCAGTTCCAGGATCCGCTGGTGTACCTGCTGCTTGCCGCCACTGTCATCTCACTGATCGCATGGTTCATCGAGCGCTCGCACGGAACGGCCGGCGAAGTGCTGCCGTTTGACGCCATCGTCATCATCCTGATCCTGATCGTCAACGCGGTGCTGGGCTATATTCAGGAGGCCCGTGCCGAGCAGGCGGTGGAGGCGCTCGCCCAAATGACGGCACCGCAGACCTCCGTGCTGCGTGACGGCAAAATCGTGCACATCAACACCGCCGACGTGGTTCCCGGCGATATCGTGGTGCTTGGCGAAGGCGATACCGTCTCCGCCGACGGGCGTCTGTTCGCCGCCGCGTCGCTGCGCATCGCCGAGGCGAGCCTGACCGGCGAATCCGTGCCGGTGGGCAAGAAGCCCGACACGCTCGACTCCGCCAAGGCGCTGGGCGACCGCACCAATATGATTTTCAACGGCACGTCCGTCACTCAGGGCACCGGCCGCGCGATCGTGACCGGAACCGGCATGAACACGCAGGTCGGCAAGATCGCCGACATGCTGTCGCAGACCGATGACGAGGATACCCCGCTGCAGAAGGAGATGACCCACGTCTCCAAGATCCTGGGCATTGCCGTGTGCATCATCGCGGCCGTCGTGCTCGTCGCGCTGTTCATCACGCAGGGCTTCCACAAGATGCCCGACGATCTCATCGACTCGCTGCTGCTGGCCGTTTCGCTGGCCGTCGCCGCAGTGCCGGAAGGTCTTGCGACGATTCTGACGGTTGTTCTCGCGCTCGGCGTGCAGCGCATGGCCAAGCACAACGCCATCGTCAAGAAGCTGAGCTCCGTGGAGACGCTGGGATCCGCTTCGGTGATCTGCTCCGACAAGACCGGTACGCTCACGCGTAACGAGATGACCGTCGAGCGCATCGTCACCCCGAGCGGTGAAGTGCAGCTCACCGGCACCGGTTACGAGCCCAAGGGCAAGATGCTGGGCATGGGTGGCGACGCCATCGAGGAGAGCGCCCCGGTCAACGCCGAAGCCCTGCGCACCATCGCCGTCGGAGCGTTTGCCAACGACGGTGACTTGCGTCAGAACGATGCCGGCCAGTGGGAGATCGTCGGCGACCCGACCGAGGTGTCGCTCGTCGTCGCCTCCCGCAAGATCAAGGCCGACCGCGCCCTCGGCAAGCTCGACCGTGTGGCCGAGGTTCCGTTCACGTCTGAGCGCAAGCGTATGGCCGTGATCGGCAAGGACAGCAGCGACAACGGCAACCTGAGCGTCTATGCAAAGGGCGCGCCCGATGTGCTGCTCGGCTACTGCACGCGCATCGCGGTTGGCGAAGCCGTCCGCCCGATGACCGAAGGCGACCGCCAGGAGATTCTCGCGACCGTCGAGCGTCTGTCCGGCGAGGCATACCGCACGCTGGGTGAGGCGTACCGCCCGCTCGGCACCACATCCCTGGCCGATATCCCCGGCATCAAGACCAATGCAGCCGGCCAGGTGACCGACATCTCCGAGCAGAGCGACGTCATCGAGCGTGACCTGATCTGGGCCGGCATGGTCGGCATCATCGACCCGCCGCGCACCGAAGTGCGTGATTCCGTGGCCGAAGCGCATCGCGCCGGCATCCGCACGGTGATGATCACCGGCGACCACCCGCTCACCGCGGCCCGCATCGCTTCCGATCTGGGCATCATCGAAAAGGGCGGCAAGGCCCTCACCGGCGATCAGCTCGACGCGATGCCCGACGAGGCGGCGTTCGACAAGGCGACTTCTGAGGTCTCCGTGTACGCCCGCGTGGCCCCCGAGCACAAGCTCAAGATCGTGGAGTCGCTGCAGCGCCAGGGCAACATCGCCGCCATGACCGGCGACGGCGTCAACGACGCCCCGGCCGTCAAGTCCGCCGACATCGGCGTGGCGATGGGCATCACCGGCACCGAGGTGACCAAGGAATCCGCGAAGATGATTCTCGCGGACGACAACTTCTCCACCATCGTCGCCGCCGTGCGCGAAGGCCGTGTGATCTTCGACAACATCCGCAAGTTCCTGCGCTACCTGCTGAGCTCCAACGTGGGCGAGGTGTTCACCGTGTTCGGCGGCGTCATGCTCGCCGGCGTGCTTGGCATCACGCAGCCGGGAACCACCGGTGTCGCCGTGCCGCTGCTCGCCACGCAGCTGCTGTGGATCAACCTGCTGACCGACGCCGCCCCGGCGCTCGCGATGGGTGTCGACCCGCAGACCGATGACGTGATGGCACGCAGCCCGCGCAAGCTCACCGACCGCGTGATCGACAGGGACATGTGGATCGATATTGCGTTCATCGGCATCATCATGGCGGCCGTCACCTTGATCGGCATGGACATGCACCTTGAAGGTGGCCTGTTCACCGACCGCTCCATCGGCGGCACCCACGAATTCCAGATGATCGAGGCCCGTACGATGGGCTTCACGATTCTCGTGTTTGCGCAGCTGTTCAACGCGATCGCATCGCGTTCCGCACGTCAGTCCGCGTTCGTCGGCCTGTTCTCCAATAAGTGGCTGTGGGGGGCGATCGGCCTGTCTGTCGTGCTGCAGCTCGTGGTGATCTACGTGCCGTTCCTCAACTCCGCGTTCGGCACCACGCCGCTCGGACCGTGGGCATGGGTCGAGTGCATCTGCCTCGCCGCGGTCGTGCTGATCGCCTCGGAAATCTACAAGGCGATCATGCGCGCCATCGACCGCAAGCGCGGCATTATGGCATAACAATGCCATAAGCCTCCACCGGCGTCAGGGCTCCCGCTCTCCACATCGGAAAACGGGAGCCCTTCTCATACCCCGGAATCGCTGAATATGCGGTGACATGACGGAACGATGTCGTAGCATCGGAGGCGAACCATATATCAATGGCACGTTCCGAAGGGATTCGCAATGTCACTCATCGAACAATTCCATGGCGCCGCCGCCGATGGAACGGAACTCACCGCTATTTATGCTGAGCAGCCGGCTGCTGATGTGGCGTTCGCGCTGATCTTCGCCGGTCACGGTCTTCCGCGCTTCGTGCACTGGGGCCGCCCGCTCGCGGCGCCGGGAACCGTACTCGCCGCATACGACGCCCTGCGGCCGCAGCGCGTGTCCGGCGCGCTGGACGAGACCGCCTGGCCAAGCATCATGCCCACGCAAAGCGAGTCGTGGATAGGGGCACCGCGACTGGATATCCGGCGCGCCGGCGTAACGCCGTTCTGTGCATTCACGGTGACCGGTATCGCAATCCGTCAGGACGAACGCCAAGGCGTTGACGTGTCCGACGGCGTGGACGGTGCCGCGCATACCGTCACGCAACAGGTGCCGGTCGTCACCGTGACCGCGTCGGATACCGAGCAGGGCGTGGAACTGTCATGGACGGTCGAACTGTTGCCCGGCGGACTGATCAGACAGCGCACCATGCTGCGTAATCTTCCAGCCGGTAATCTTCCGACCGGTGACTTGGAAGTCGGTAAAGTCGAACTCGGCTTCCCGCTCCCGGCACTTGCCACGGAGATACTCACCACCACCGGCCATCATCTGCGCGAACGCAGCCCGCAGCGGCAGCCGCTGACCGAAGGACGCTTCGAGAAGGTCTCGATGGCGGGGCGCCCAGGTTTTGACGCCTCTCTGTTGCTTTCCGCGGGCGAGCCCGGCTTCGGGTTCGAGCATGGCGAGGTCTATTCGGTGCATGTGGGCTGGAGCGGCAATTCCGTGCTGTCGGCAGAGCGTCAGCCGTATACGACCGGTCTGATTGGCGGCGGCGAGGTGCTGCTCGGCGGCGAGGCCACGCTCGCCCGCGGCGAAACGTACACCACCCCGTGGCTGTACGGGTCGTACGGTGACGGGCTCAACGAGGTGGCTGCGAGATTCCATGATTACGTGCGCTCCTGTCACCCGGATCTCGCCGTCAAGCCGCGTCCGGTGCTTCTCAACACGTGGGAGGCCGTGTATTTCGACCATGACTACGACACGTTGAAGGCTCTGGCCGATAAGGCCGGGGATTCCGGCGTCGAACGGTTCGTGGTGGATGACGGCTGGTTCGGCTCCCGCCGAGACTCCACATCCGGGCTCGGCGACTGGCAAATAGCGCAGGATGTGTGGCCGGACGGGCCGAAGAGCCTCAAGGCGCTCGCCGATTACGTGCACGGAAAAGGCATGGAGTTCGGCCTGTGGTTCGAACCGGAGATGGTCAACCCGGATTCCGACGTGGCCCGCGCCCACCCTGACTGGGTGCTGCGCCCGACGGCGAACCGTCTGCCGATGCAGGGACGCTCGCAGCAAGTGCTCGACCTGACCAATCCCGACGCCTACCGATACATCCATGATTCCATCGATGCGCTGGTCGGTGAGTTGGGCATCGACTACATCAAATGGGACCACAACAAATTCGTCACCGAGGCGGTCTCGCCACGTACCGGCAGGCCGGCGGTTCACGGGCAGACGCTCGCCGTGTACCGGATGTTCCGTGACCTCGAAGTCGCGCATCCGGGACTGGAGATTGAGAGTTGCGCATCGGGCGGCGGCCGTATCGACCTGGGCATACTCGAATTCGCCAGCCGCGTGTGGACGTCCGACTGCGTGGACCCGGTCGAGCGGGCCGATATTCAGCGGTACACGTCGCTGCTCGTGCCGCCCTGCATGATGGGCGAGCATGTGGGGGCGAGTCCTGCACATTCCACGCATCGCGCCACGAGCCAGGAGATGCGCATGGCGATGGCGTTCTTCGGGCACATGGGCGTCGAATGGAATCTGCTCAAGGAGTCGGACGAGGCGTTGAACAAGCTCGGCGAATGGGTCGCCGAATACAAGAGGCACCGCGCATGGTTCGCGATCGACACGTGCGTGCACGCCGATATCGCCGATCCGGCCGTCCGGGTCGACGGCATGGTCAAGCCGGATCGTTCCGCGGCGTTCTACCGGTTCACGCAACTGACAACGTCCCAGACTCTCCCTGCGGCGCCGATTCGCGTGCCCGGTCTTGACCCCGATGGCACGTACCGCATACAGCCGCTGTGGCTGGATCTCGATCTCGACGGGCTTGGTCTTGGCAGCGGCCAGTCGCCGTTGGGCTGGTGGACCAAAGACGGCGTGCTGATGACGGGCCGGGCGCTGATGACCTACGGGTTGCGCCCTCCATCGCTGCATCCGGCCCAGTCGGTGCTGTTCACCGCCATTCGCCAATAAGCCAGACGGCATCGAACGGAGCATAACAATGTGCCGGCGGCCCAGTCATGGAGTCGCCGGCACATTGCGTCAAAGAACTTGGGTATCGGCTCTAGTCGTTGACGTCGGCCTTGTAGAAGTTCACGTAGGAACGGCTGGGGGTCGGGCCGCGCTGGCCCTGATAATGGGAGCCGGTGCCCTTGGAGCCGTAAGGGTGCTCGGCCGGAGAGCTGAGCTGGAAGAAGCACATCTGCCCGATCTTCATGCCGGGCCAGAGCTTGACCGGAAGCGTCGACACGTTGCTCAACTCCAGCGTGATATGCCCCTCGAAACCGGGGTCGATGAAGCCGGCCGTCGAATGTGTGAGGATGCCCAGACGGCCCAGCGAGCTTTTGCCCTCCAAGCGTGCCGCCACCGTCGCGTCGAGCTTGACGTACTCCCACGTCGAGCCGAGCGCGAACTCGCCCGGATGCAGGATCCACGGCTCGTCTGGAGCGACGTCGAACTGCTCGGTCAGCGCCCCCTGGTTTTCGGCCGGATCCACGTATGTGTAGGCATGATTGTTGAACAGGCGGAAGAAACGGTCGAGGCGCACGTCAATCGACGCGGGCTGCACCATTTCCGGAGTCCATGGGTCAAGAGAAATATGACCGTCCTTCTGGGCGGCGAGAATGTCGCGGTCGGACAGCAGCATGAGGATTCTCCTTTTCGCGCTCACGTGTATGGCGCACGGCGCCACACTACAGTCTACAGCCATTACCATGTGATGGGATTCAGCCCGCGACATCAACTCACAGGAAGCTTTCAGACAATCTCAGCATTGCACCAAGAAACGGGTGTTTTACTATTAATTGTCAGCACAAGCCGACCGGGAATCGGCAGCACGATTCTCAATAAC
>OOBT01000215.1_pt1 | contig 38236 bp, 29 predicted proteins | sample 1671551 | NCBI WGS metagenome assembly OOBT01 (sample SAMN06348168, study PRJEB24527) | human gut metagenome | reverse complement strand
TTACAGGGCTGGCCATTTCCATCACCTGCATTGGAGAAGCCGATAAAGACAAGGTAGTTTACCGCAACGGTGCCAAAGAAACTGACCTGATCTGCGTATCAGGCGATTTGGGAGCTGCTTACATGGGACTTCAGCTGATGGAGCGAGAGAAAGCCGTATTCCAGGGCGAAAAAGATGTACAACCCGACTTTGCCGGCAAAGAATACTTACTGGAACGCTTCCTGAAACCGGAAGCCCGCAAGGATATTGTGGAAAGCCTGGCTAAAGCCGGTATTAAGCCCACTGCCATGATGGACATCTCCGACGGATTGTCATCCGAGCTGATGCACATCTGTTCACAAAGCCATGCCGGTTGCCGCGTGTACGAAGAGCGAATCCCGATTGACTATCAGACAGCCGTAATGGCCGAAGAGTTCAACATGAACCTGAGCACCTGTGCTCTGAACGGTGGCGAAGATTACGAACTGCTCTTCACGGTACCGTTGACCGCGCACGAGGTCGTATCTCAGATGAAAGACGTGAAAGTTATCGGTCACATCACCAAACCCGAACTGGGATGCGCCCTTGTCACCCGTGATGGAAATGAACTTGAACTGAAAGCACAAGGCTGGAATCCTCTGAAAGGATAAAACTCTTTTATAGCCTAAATTTGAAACCTTCCTTTTTCGGTATCCGACCTTGTTTCGGACTGAAAAAGGAAGGTTTTTTAGAGTTATTATCGGTATTTTCCAAAAAAACACCGTTTTTTGCACAAAAATCGCATTTTTTCTACTGAAATGTTTGCAAGTTTCAAAAGTTTGCGTACCTTTGCAACCGCAATCGAGAAACATTGATTGCGAACATAAAAATGCTGGTGCCATAGCTCAGTTGGTAGAGCAAAGGACTGAAAATCCTTGTGTCCCCGGTTCGATTCCTGGTGGCACCACTTTTACAAAACGAAAAATAATGAAAACCGCTGAAATACAGTTATTTCAGCGGTTTTTCTTTATGTACTATCCGCAAAAATATGCAATTTGGTGCAATAAAAAATTGCTGATTCGGTGGCTTTTTTTGAGTCCCATGAAAAAACCACCGATATGTACCATACTTCACTTATTCTCAACGATTTGCGTGAATCATTTTCAGGGATGAAATTCTACATTTGCATACCCTACTGAATGACGGATGAAATACAACGTCTGCTAAAGGCTTTCTTATCCGATGATAATGATTGTACCTACAGGCGGATAATAGTAAGAGAAACAAAAATCGGTGTTTTTTTTAGAGCCGGCAATAATAAAAGCCACCGAATTTAACATTTCTCTCCAGCCATCCGCTCCATTCAGGATTGACGAAATAACCGAATGTGCAACTTCAAAAAGAAAATGATCATGAAACAAGGAACAATGAACATTCTATTTTTCGTTCTGAAAACAAAACTGCTGAAAAATGGCGAGGCTCCAATCCTAATGAGGATTACCATCAACGGGCAATATGAAGAAATAAGAATACAGAGAAGCGTTCCATTAAAGAACTGGAATCCGGTCAAGGGATGCAGCAAAGGAAAAGACAGGGCTTCCATCGAATTGAACAACTATATTTCCGCCCTCACTACACGCGCATACGAAAAACACAAGGAACTGACCTTTGAATCAGCACTGATAACTCCAAAGGTGATATTAAAGCGTGTGTTCGGAAAGGATGAGACTGTCCGGACGTTGCTTGGAACAGTTAAAGAAGAAATTTCCTCTATGGAAAAGGTTGTTGACATAGACTATTCTCCCGTCACCATCAACCGTTATAAGAATGTGCTCAGAAAACTTGAAATGTTTGTGCCGCGTTTTTATGAGAAGGAGGATATTACATTCCATGAATTTTCCCCTGATTTCATCAAGGCTTTTGATGTTTTCCTGAAGACAGAAGCCGGACTGTGCCGCAACACAATAGTCCGCTACATGAAATGCCTGAAGAAAATCACCAATATGGCAATAGCCAAAGAATGGATGCGAAAAGACCCGTTTTACGGATATAAGATGGAACAGGACGAGACTGATCCGGTATTCCTGACAAACAACGAGCTTCAGGCTATAATGAACAGGGAATTTGATATTCCGAGGCTGGAGCTTGTCAAGGACATCTTTTTGTTTGCGTGCTTCACCGGTCTGGCGTTCGCTGATGTATCCACATTAAGACCGGAACATCTGGAGCAGGACAATAACGGTGACTGGTGGATAAGAAAAGGACGTGTAAAACTGGAGAGAAGAAGAAAGTCAAGTTCCATAGCAAATGTTCCGCTTCTTCCTGTTCCATTGGCAATACTGAAGAAATACGAATCACATCCGATATGTCTTAAACAAGGGACTTGCCTTCCTGTTGTCTGCAATCAGAAGGCAAACAGCTACCTGAAGGAGATTGCGGACTTCTGCGGCATTAAAAAGAATCTGACCACACATGCAGCTAGACATACGTTTGCTACGACCGTCACATTGGCCAACAATGTTCCATTGCAGGAGGTGTCTGCCATGCTCGGACATGCATCCACAAGAATGACACAACATTATGCAAGAGTCATGGACAGGAACCTGAAGGACAACATGAATATAGTAAGGAGCAAGATGGGGTTATAAAGATAAACCTATCTTATACCTCGCATAACCGTCTGTAATAATATACAGAGACCAGGCGCTTTCAAGATGAAGTCATCCTCATTTCTTGCAGCAAAGATAGTTGTTTTTCCGAATGATCGCGCAAGGCGGCCCCTGAAGGGGCTTGGTTGCCTGTGAAAAAATCTTCCTCTTGCTGACGCAAGAGCGTATTTTTTCACGGCAAGCCTTGCAGCAATCATCGGAAAACGAACTGGGGAACGCACAAGAAATAAGAATGCCTACCCACGGGCAGGCCATGTATAACTCAATAAATGGAAGATTATGGAAGCGAACAATGTGGAAAAAAGATTCAATGACTGGTTTACGGTGTCTTATGACAGGTTAAGAAATCTCGTTGGCAGATACGGGGCACTGGATGAGGACAATTTTCATGACACTTATCTGTTTGTAAGAAAGCAGGTGCTGAATCAGGAAAGGGAAATAACGGATTATGAAGCATACTTTATCGGATGTTACAGGAAAGCGTTCATGGCCAAGTTCAGGCTGGAAAGCAAATATGCCCATCCGGATGAATATTTCTTTCTTCGATGTGGGGAAGATGAGGATTTCCTTTCTCCGGATGACCTGAACAGCTGTGAAAAACTGGTGAAGGACATTCTTAACTTTATCAGAAGAAAGTTCTCCTATCAAGAATACAGGATATTTACGTTGCGTTTTTATGAATCAGACTTTTCATTCAAGGCGTTGGGTGAATGTATGGGTATATCGGCAAGTGCCATTTCAGGAAAAGTAAACACGATCATGGATACAGTACGGTCAAACCGGGGATTCTCATGGAGAAGCCAGATGCTGGCAGTAGAAGGATTCATATCCTAATCAGTTAGTTTATTGTATCACCCTTAAAACAGAAACTTATGGCACTGATAGTATATAATAAGGAGAACTCACGTCCGCAGCAGGTGGTTTATCAGGGGAAGCGGACAATCAACATGGACAGCAAGGGAACGGTTTACCTGTCAAAGACAATGTCTATTGAACTGGGGATTCTCGGTGGAGGACGGGTTAATTTCGCACACGATGAGAATACGGGAGAATGGTATATCTGCCATACGACAGACAAGGACGGATTCACTGTATGGAAAGATAAAAGGTGTGCCAGATTCTCTGCCGGATTCATCGTCAGAAGAATCATGCTTCAGGCAAAAGTGGAAAGGAAGACCGTACAGTTTATGATTGCCAAAGCTCCCATAGAGGTGGGAGGTACAGTATATTACAAGATTCTGCTTTCCAATCCGATTTTCAAATAGCAAGAAGATGGCTCAGAAAGATCCATTATCAGATAATGGTGATGGATTTTTCCGGGCTATGTTGTTTAGATTTTTACATCATACTATTTGGAGCATTAGGATATTGTTTTGTCAGGGCATTATATTGGCATAATACTATGTCCTGACAATATTATAATATGGGGGCACTATGTTATTGCAATATTATGTTGTTAGGGTATTATGTTGTTGTGTTATCATGTTATTGCAATATTATGTTGTTAGGGTATTATGTTGCTATGTTACTATGTTATTGCAATATTATGTTATTAGGGTATTATGTTGTTATGTTACTATGTTATTGCAATGTTATGTTATTAGGGCATTATGTTGTTGTGTTATTATGTTATCAGGGTATTACACTATTGCAATATCATAACAGAGCTTATTTTATATACATGCCGATTATCAATACATTACAATCTTTATTAAGCAGCGAATACAACTTCACTATAACAATCTACATACTATTATATGATACAGATTGATATGTAATATCTGTAAATCAGGATGCCATAGTACAATATAGCATAAAACTTTCAATATTGAATATTTAAATTTCGGCAAATAACTAAATATCAGGTACTCCATTCACACGATATTCAACTCTGCATACAGGTTTGTCACAAACAAACTGATATTTACATTTTTCATCAGGTAAATATGACTCTATTTTATAGCTATAAATGGGCATGGAGCCACAATCCACTTTAAGTGGATTTTCTGTTCAAACGAACAGAGCAAGTTGTGTTTTTGTCCGACAGAAAGTATTCTGCCATACAAAAACCAACTTGCCCTCTCTAACGGTCGGGGGATTTTCCTCCAAAGTCGGATATATAATAATTGTTTCTATAGATACTATGAGCCACTAGATGTACAAAAGGTTTAGAAAGGATAACCTCAAACCTTTTAGTGAATGGAGCATTAAAAGATACTGTTGTCATTTGAAATGTCTAAGAAGGAATCGGTAAGCACAGAATGAGTAAAGTATCAGGTGAATGCAAAGGTGGGAGTACAAGCTACTTTGGTATAGCCAATACAAGAATCAATAAAATTACAATGAACGACTACAAAATAAAATTTATACTTTACATTAAACCTATCTATAGCTGCTAATTTTACTTTTTTCGATATTGATTGAAAAAATACGATTTACATTCAATAATGTTTTTATCTGAAAAAAGTTAACATCTTGTGCTACCATAGCTGGACCAAGAATAATAGACTTTAATTGAAATGGAAATGAATTAGCACCATTTCCAAACAAATCTTTCTCTACATAAGGAGTCATAACATTATTATCATTATTTATATACCAGCCGGCAGGTTTATCGCTCTCCAAATAATAACGATATTCATCCTCATTTACGTAATCTTTATGTTTAATAAAATGCTGATTACTAAGCATTTTATTAAAACAGAAATTTATATTTTTCTCTTTAAGAGCTGTCATAAGTTTATTAATTTTTAATATCAGCTCATCTCCTTCAGCAACATATTTAATTTTTCTCAAGGAACCATCTTGGGGAGACTTAGGTGCGAAAACCAGACAAACTCCTCTAGCATTATCACCATATAATCTCCACATATTCAAATCATCCTTTTTTCCAGAGAAAGAAGTAATAAATTTTCTATTTGCTAATATATATTCATCTCCTTCTTTTTCTATTGACTCTCTAAAATTTTTAATCATTTCTATCATGAAATTAGTTTCCGTTTTATCATTCATTCCTACAATAGAATTGATTCTAATCTTACCAGATGTAAGAGTAGCTAATAGAGTTTGAAGAGAAGTATATTTCACAACTTCCTGTTCTTTATCAATTTCGTTTTTAACCAAGAAATAATCAATTATTTTTATCTCTTTATTTTGCCTCAAGAAATAACAATCTTTACCCCAATCATAACATACATCGTCAGGCAAAATATTTATATCAAAAATTGAATTTATGGTCTCAACAATTGTCTGCTGTACTTCTTCTTTTTTAGCTGGTGCAGCAAAAAGAATAGATAATAAATTATCTCTTAAAGCATTCTTAATTGTTTTATTCAACCTATGGTTATATAATTCAATTTCACAATCATGTCTTACAATTATTTCCCAAATAGGCATATCATATTGAGTTGGAACGAAAGATATAACTGTACCACCGACAAAAGCTTCTAACGAAATATATAATCTATTGTTAAGATATAAGTCCGTAGTTATAACACCTTTATATTCAATGGTGGTATGATACTTAATATCATAATCCTTCAAATCTTTAAGAAAGTCTATAATGCTATCAAGCGTATTATTATAAGCCATTAACTGAGATTCCACACTTCTTTTAGTCCACATTGCACGAGATGATTCCAAACATATATCCAAAAGGCGTATTCCATCGATATTTTCAATAACATTTCGAGCTAAATAGCATGAAATTCGCTTTTCAAGTTCCACATTTGATATTAACTGATCATCATCTAACTTTCCATGTACAATACTTGATGAAATACTTGTACACTCTGTCAACTCCTCAGTTAGTTCCGAAAAGCCACTTTCTCTTAATACCCTTACACTTACAGGTAAACCCGTCCTCTGCAATAGAGCACTTAACTTAAACATTTTGTCATACTCTGGCAACACAAATCTTTCTTCAATAACTTGCTTATAATCATCGGAAGCTCTATACAAAAACAAATCATCAATCATAATTATTTTTTTGCTATATTAATTATTTACCAGATTTTTATGTTTTTATTATGGACCATACATTCACAACATCATCTTCTGAATAATCATTTGTGTATTGGCATAAAAAGGTACATCAGTCTTACCCAAAACCGTAGTCGGCAACGTAGAAAGTTCTGCAAGATTATCCATAGGCACAAGTACCGTCTTTGCTCCATTTTCCGACAAGATTGAAACCTTGTCACTGAAATTAATAGCACGTTCGATGGCACCACCGATAGATATATTGCCAATAATACCCAAAGCTGGCTTCAAGTTCTTGCTGAATACAGATGAAATGATAGCAGCAAAGACCGCTCCACCAATTCCACTCTGCACTGTAGAACCTAATAAAGCTGTTACCTGAACCGTCACATCCATGTTGGCAAAAGAGCGTTGTTGAGAAAGCAACATCTTCTCATTCGCCCTCATATAGTTATATGTATTCTTAATATCCTCTTTGACAGCAGTTGAATTCGTTCCACTGATATTCAGCTTTCCATTACCTGCCATTGTGATTACCTCTATCTTTACCAAAGCAACCTTATCCCCATCCGAAGTAGCAGAATAACAGGTACCAGGAGGCAATGGAGAATCACCAATCAGCCCATTTCCTCTTTCTTCCGGCACTGGAACAAAAGTCTCTTCCTGTGTTTCCTTATCTATATAAGAGAAATTCGTGTCCCAAAACTCCATTCCGCCAATACGTTTCAACTGCTCTTTTACCCTTCTACGCATTTCAATTGCCCATTCCAGATAAACACGTACATCTTCCTTAGTGTACTTTCCATCCGGATGCAACAGTTTGATAAGTCCTGAAACAGTTTTACGAACCGGTTTCGTATCACGCTGACGCATTTGCGAGCCTAGCGTAAAATACTCATCTATGGCGTTCGTATAATTGTCCTTTCTTAATGCATGAAGCATTTCACTGAAGAAGTCCGTACTGAAGCCAAAATGATTAGTGAAATTGGCAGGTGCAAATTTCATTATTTCCCATCCTGGTAAGAAAAGTCCTATACGGTCAAGAAATGCCGTATCATCCGATATCTTATCAGAGAAAGGACTGAATAAATGACTAGTCTGTAATACTGTTTCTACCGGCTGATTGATATTACCGTTCAGAATAATAGAAGCATTGGCTGATTTCTCACCTGATTTTCCGGCCCTTGAAAAAGAACCCGATTCCATATAGTCCTTCATCAATGGCACTACTTCACGGTCTTTAAACAATTCATCTGTAGATTCATCGAAACATACGGCATCCCATTTACCCATTGCTCCAATCTGACCATTGGAATTATTCACAAAAAGAGAGGCTGCTGTACCTTGTCCTCCGGAAACCAGCATAGAGTATGGTGACAATTCCTTGAACACGTATGACTTACCGGAACTTCTCGGACCAAGCTCAGCCATATTAAAATTAGCTTCCACCATAGGAATGAAACGTGAAAGAAGGAGCATCTTCATTCGCTGTGTCATACCTTCCGACTCCGGTTCATAACCACCGCTACGTAACAACACATTCAACCATTCCTCATTGGTAAAATTCTTTCTGTTGTTGCTTATTCTGGACATATCAAAGCTCGATAACTGAATAGGGCGAACTTTAGATACTACGAACGGATACAGCTTACTGCCAATAGCCATAGTAGAATCATACGTTATATCCACGATAGCCCATATTCCACCCATCATCATCTTTTCATGTTCCGTCACAATCCTGTCATCAATATTTGCATCTCGAATATTCAGGTTAGAAAGTTCTGCCCAATATTTATCCTTAGAAGCATCCAGACGGACAGAAATCTTATCTATCACTTTGTAAGTACCTTCTTCCCTTATCTTTGCCTGTATCAGATTAGCTTCATCCGGATTGACATAATGTTTACGGAGAACATTCTTCACATTCTCAACTCCTTCTTTAATTTTCAGTTCGTCATCCGTGCTACATGAATTGGCAAGCAAATATTCCAATACAAAAACCGGTACATTAGCACCACCTTTTACAGAACGAACTACGTCTTTCCGAACTACATATCCCTGAAACTGGTCCAGTAATTTTTTATCTAATTCCAACATAATACCATCTTTTAAAATAAGTCATCCAAGTCTCGTGACACTGATTTTTTCACATCACAGAAGTCCACTTGTTGCTGTGTCTGAATATCCACGACCACCACTTTCACATTTCCCGTTGCTGCCAATGCAAATTCAGCTTCCTGCACAGATGAAGGAGTCATTCTATATACCGAAGACGTACTCAACAAAGTTCCATTTCCATAAATCTGTATCACCACTTTTCTTTCTGCCTTAAACAAAGAATTCTCTACACTTTCAGCCTTCAGCTTAACCGTGAAATAAGTTCCTGTAACATTCTGCAAAGCTTGTTTGTTAGTAATGGAAACCCCTAAAGACTCCTGATTTTCATTTGTAAACTCATAAGCCGGAATAATACATTCCTGAGGAGTAAATCCACCATGTGCGTAACCGTAAGCACCTTTTGAAACAAACGGTTTGTCCGATTTTGCATAATACTGGTATTGACTCTCCTTATACTTCTGGCTCCGTACGATTATATTTTCATTGTCCAAAGTATCATTTGCTAGACAGAACCTTTCCTCCGATTTGATTATATCTCCATCTGGAACAGGAATCTTATCTGCTTCATCCAATATACCGGTTATCACAAATCCATGATCGGCTGTAAGATACACTTTACCATAACCCATACTGAAGAGGTCATTTATTTTTTCCGAAACAAAAGCCTCGTATGCATTTATATCTTTCAATCCTGCCAGCTGTTTCTTTTCGCCAACCTGATCTATATCACCGAACATCAATACTAACTTATTAGCCGTTACTCCACTGTTGAGTTTTTCCAATTGGATAATTTCCACATCAGGTATTACAGTCTTCAGATTGTTATATCTTGTTTGGGCTACATCTTCTACTTCCGCACAACCGAAAAGCGAACTCATGCCATTCTCTGTTACAGATGGAAGTTCAGCAAAAGCCACGTTCTTCTTTCTCTTAACCTTGAGTTTATCTGCTAGGGATTCCGCTATTTCAAGCCTCAACCCGTCACAAACTATTACCGCTATCCGTCCAGTTTCAGAAAGTTTATCAGCTATAAAGTTTCTTTGAGTTGGTTTATATTCCTCTGTAAGTCCAAACCAACGATCAAGCAACTCTTTATTATACTGTTCGTATCTGTATTGATAAGGACGCAATAGTTTTTCTTCCTGAAGCCACGCCACATACAGATGTCTTATGGCTGAATCCAAAGGAGCAAAGTGAGATTGATAATAGTTCGCTAGTTGAGAAACTGTATTGATTTCATAAAGCTTCTCATTCTTGAAGCCAAGCAATACCTTTACATCCTTCAACCATTCAGCCTTGTATGCTTCTGCTTTCTTACTCTTAGTTCGATTTTGGATATATTGTTGGAACCCGATAGTATATTCATTGTTCTCCAATGCAGCACTGAGTTGCTTGAAATACAGTCTATCCAATTCCATAAGACAATGATCCGGATGGGAATCCAATACAGACACTCCTTGAGGTATTTTATACTTCTCGATATAATTCAGTAAAGGCTCCCTCATTGAATTACTGTCTACACACTTATAATAGATTTTCAAAAGCCTGTCTGACAGGTTATTATAAATCAGTCCGTCAAAGATTGTATCAGCTACCGACTGTGCCAATATTTCCACCGGCTGTTCTGTCTGTGGTTTTGAGATAAGGCTATAAACTTCAGATTCAAAAATCTTCCAAACATCTCCATCCATATTCTTTTGAATTTCTTTAGGATGATGCAGCAAGTCTATTACCAGTCCGTCCGTATCCAGTGGTTTGATTATTCCCTTACTTACCCCATGCCACCAATTCAAGTCTTTTCCCTTGCTTAATTTGGCAGCCATCAGAAGTTCCTGCTTTCCTAATTCTGTATTCTCCTTTATACCTTCAAACAGATGCTTTCTGATATAAGCCTCCATATCATCCAGTACAATACAACCGTAAGTTTCCGCATACTCTAACAGAAAACATAAAGAATCCGGCGTATTCTGCTTATAAAATACCACCTTCTTGTCTACACAGTCTTTTTCAGCCTTGTATCTTGCCTCTATTTCGTCTATTTCCTCATTTCCGGTATTGATTACCACTACATCCGAAGGCAAATAATCCAACAAGAATCTGCCTTCTCCTAAAGCATCTGTCACCACCACACGGTCATGTACAGCCAAAACTTTACTTATATCGTTTTGAAACCATTTATCAATCATGATTTTCTATGTTTAAAGCTTTATCTCTTTCATTTCTCTCTTTCAAAATCGATTTTATCTCTTTCTTTATTCTTAATTTCAAGAGAGAGAATACCTCTAATAATCAATATATTACAACTCACCTCTTTTATTTCTCTCTTTCAAAATCGATTTTATCTCTTTCTTTATTCTCAATTTCAAAAGAGAGAATATTATTTCTTAAGCCTATATTTTGTCCATCTATTTTTACCTGTAGATTCCAAAATACCTTCTTTTATCATATTATCCAATTGTTTCCACAATTTCTGATAACTAATCTCATCTCCTATTCTCTGCTGAATATCCCTTAAAGAAGCACATTCATATATTTTCAAGTCTTCGATGATTAATTCACGTATTCTATAAGGTTCTATTCTTTTCAAGGATGTCTGTCCTTTATAACCACTTTCTTTAAGTATATGAGAGCAAACCCGATATTCCTTTCCCTTCTTTCTACCTGAAGTTTCTACGATACCGTCATCCACTAACTTATCAAGCCAAGGAGAAAGCTCATCCCGATTTTTCAGATTCAGTAATTTAATCAGATTTGCCGCAGAAATGCTTTCATGCAGAGCTATCAGCCCCAAACAGATAATCTGCTTTTGGCGGAGTTCCACTACCTGCAAAGCATAGCGAATTACTTTGATGGCTTCCTGGCTGATAATGCGTCTTCCTACTATGGCCTTCACATAATCATCTCCTTCTTCCACTTTCGGAATCTGTTTTCCATTGGACAGAAGCACTTCATACATCTTGTCATATCCGGAACCTTCACGTTCCATCATTCGGAGGGCATAGCACAAATTGGCAAAATGCTCGTTTCTTTTTACTGTTTTATGAAGAATATTCTGTGGAGTTACTCCCAATGGCAATGCTCCCGGATTGACCACTTCAATCCTGTCCGGATGGATATTGATAAAAATATCTCCTCTTACCGTATAAGGGCGATGCACCAACGCATTACAGGTCAGTTCTCTGACTACCGCTTCGTCATACGCAGGAATTTCCTTGCGGAACAGTCCGTCACTGATTTCATTGCTTTCCCTCCAAACAGGCACATTATTCCATATCGCTTCAATGATTTCCTGAGGATTCTTTGTAAAGTCATCAATTAGGTATTTCCAGACCTTATCACCATATTGGTCAAACTGAATACACTGTACCACAGGCGCATTCATCAGTCTGCCTCGTTGCGATTGGGTTCCGATAAAAAGTACTCCCAGGTTGGTCATTTTGTCCGACTCTTCCACTGTCAGGAAATAATAATCCAGCAGTTCCTTATCCTCTTTCTGTTTTATGAAATCCGAGACACGGTTTGAATTCCGTAAATTCAGAAGCAACATTTTCAATTTCTCCTTATCGGCATCTTTCCAACTCCATTTGCTTTCCTCATCTTCCCAACGATAATAACCTTTTTCTGCAGAAAGACGGGTTATATCATCTCCTGTAAGCGGTACACTGTTGTCGCTTACACGAGTGAAATATTTTCCGGAGGTAGTAGAAGCAGAAGAAGTTCCACGTGCTATATGCAGACGGATATACTGTCCGCCGTTTTCATGTGTCAGGATTTCGGCATGGGCAGATACATTCAGCGTTTTGCCACTGATTTTGTTCTCCAAATTAATGGCAATATCCTCAGATACCTTCTGGTCTGCCGGTGGTGCATCCGCATCATCTTCTATGCCATAGTCTATCACGCCACCCTGAGCATTACTGAAAGCCACGCAGTCTTTGGCCACTTCGTTCCAGTCTGCATTCTTTCCCGTAATCTCACGAAGAGACTTTTTATCGTATAGTGAATTCTCTTTCATACCTTTTCTTTTTAGTAATCCTATTACCAGTCAGCATTCAGATATTTTTTGAGCTGTCCGGCATTCAGCACCTCATAACTCAACAATCCTGCTTTTTGCAGAGGAGCAATGTTCTTGCCTACACCGTCATCCAGTTTCGGGTCATAACCGCTTGCCAACAGTTGATCTATCTTTTCTGCAAACACTTTCAGTTCTTTCAGCTGCTCTTTCAGTTCTGCAGCTTCAAGCTGACCATTGGCGGTACTAACATCTACACCAGAAAGACGGTCGTTCAAGGCAGTTTCCCTATTGGCTATATAGACACTCTTGATACGGAACACGGTATCACGGCTCCATTTATAGATACTGATATACAGTTCTATGGCATGGTGCGGACCACTTGTCAGATGCCAGATAAACGGAGTCTTTGGCAGATACATAAAGAGATTCAGATGATCACTCAGCTGTTTGAAGAACTTATCCTGCAAGTATTTATCCAAAGGTGTTCCAAGCAACTGAATAATCTGTGATATCTGTGCCGAATTATATCCGCACTCCACCAATTCCTGCTCTATACGACCAGCCAACTGTTCTTCACCCATACGCTCCGTCAAAGGAATTACCCCATCATCATCTTTCGCCAAGACACTACGGATTACGTCTGTTATCAGTTCAAAAGCCAGTACCTGTGTACGTTGCGGCGGCAATATGCCGGCATTTTTAAACTGATACCATACTTCTATCGGGTTCATCTTATGCTTAATGCAGAATTCTTCCCATCCGTTGTTATTCTGATAGAGTGATTCGAAGTCATCAATATGCGGTTGATCTTCATTTATCTCCAATGAGTCGATATGCTCTAATACTTCTTGAGAAGCAGGGGACTCCGTATTGGCTGACAGCCATTTTTTATAAGCTTCTTTGGCTTGTGAAGAAACACTATAATCACCAACTGGGTAGCCCTCTTTATCTAAAATCAATTGTTGATCATGTTTCGACAAACTATATACTTTAAATATACAGAAATTTATATATGACTCATTTAACAATATTAATGTATTTAACCCATTTTCATCCGTATAAAAACTAAAAATACAAGATCTTATATCATTCTCAGATTGAATAGGAGACTGAACAAAGCTATATTCAATCATCGAATATTTACATTGAGATGACTTTATTTGAACATTCTGTTTTGATAAAGTTGCAACATTTTTTTCTAAATCAGAAGGTGGATTTGCAAACGGAATTCGTTTAATATCTCCCTGTGTTACATTTACAGTCGGATTTAAACAATCCAACAAATAAATAGATAGTAAAGAATTTAAGAATGCCAAATAATAATATATATTCACAAACTTCTCGGATGGATAAATTCCTGGTCCAGCCCCACTGATAACCTGATTCTGTGGCATATATCTAAACGAACAACCTCTTGATCCACTGCTACAATATGTTACACCCTCTTTCAAATAAAAAGCTTCGCTGGGTAGTTTATTTCCATGAGTTTTTAAATATGTATAAACATCTGGATCATTATATTTTATAACAATCCAATTATTACCATACCATTTACTAAATGGGCCACCTTTTGGATAAAATACATATGGTTTAGACTTATTTTTATCAATAGATATCTCATCAAAAGGCACTTCCCAGAAATATCGTAGAACCCTTTCGTTATTACCTGTTGCACCGCCTTGTCGTATATATAAAACAGAATCCAAATCTTCACTACCAAACTTCTCTCTAAATTCATCCGAAATCCAATAAATAAAAGGATAAGACTTTATCTCTTTTAGTTTTGATTGAGGTAGTTGATAGACACGGGCGTTCTGTCTTCCGATACAGAAATCATAATATGCATCAAACAAAACTTCCTTGCGTTTCATTTCATACAAATCATTCAATTTAATGAATGTAGATTCCTCTTGTCTAACAGATTTATCCAAAATAAAGATAGCACTATCCACACGAGCTGACTGAGAAAATAAACCTAAATACCCCCATTCAACAAATAAAGAAATATAAGTTTTCTCAACTATATATTTACGCACATCTTCAAATGTCTTAATATACATAAAAGTTGGAGGGTTTATCATACCCACCTTGCCATCATCACCAGCCAGTTCACAGCATCTTTTGATAAAACAAGCATAAAGATTAGAATTAAACTTCAAAGGCTTAGAATAATTTGTTCCCACAAACTCTTTCAATTCTACCCCAAAGTCCGCACTATCCGTATAAGGAGGGTTTGCTACAGCCACATCAAATTTCATACTTAGAATATCCAAAAACGTAATGGCATCATTCGCTTTTGCCAATGAATACTCATTGCTGCCTTCACCCATCCATTGATGAACTTGATTGCGCAAGGTAGTAATCATCTGATGCTTGAAATCAAACATATTCGCCTTCCACTGATTAGCAAACATATCTGTAGAATCTACCGGTAGCAAAGCATCCAACTGCTCTTCCACTCGAATCAAAGAGCCGAATTTATATGCAGCACGCAAATCTTCCCAAATAGAATGAATTGTTTTTTGTTGTGCTTCATTCCAATCTGAGCCTGAAATAAATGCATCTTTCACATTAGAATACCCCGGAAGTTCAAAATGAGTACTTACCACATGCGTATAAGCAGGCATGGCACCTCTACGTCCTTTCAGTTGCATAGCCTTGATAAACAAAGCTATCTGAGTAAGCTGTACAGCACGTTCATCCAAATCTACACCATAAAGATTGTTTTCCACAATCAACTTCGGTATATCCCTGCGTGAATAATCGGCCTCATATTGGTCTATCTGGTTCAAATACAAATCATAGAACAATGAAAACGCATAAATCAAAAAGTTTCCGCTACCGCAGGCCGGGTCTATCAATTTGATTTCTTCCAGCTTCTTCGGATGACGCATTTGTGAAGTAGGCGCATTGGCAATCAGATATTTTACCTTACCATCTTCGTCGTAGATAAAATTACTGTCCGGATACATTTCCAAATACATCTTACCCAATGTATTGTCCACCAAGAACTTTACAACCCATTGAGGAGTATAAAACTGACTTTGTAAGGAAACTTTTTCGTATTCAATTTTATCTTCTGAATTCTTCAATTCAGATTTCTCAATCGAATTAAAGTTTTCATACATCCAACCCAATATATCGTCGCCTTTCCAAATATCCGCACCGCAATCTGCATCCTGTTCTATCTCATTGAAAGCTGTAATAATTTCAAACAATTCATCAGCTGTTGGCAGCATGGCGTATGCATAATCCGGACTATACAGAGGAATCTTGTAACTATCGGAAAGTTCCTGGAATTTATCTTCCAGAAAATGCTTTAAGCCCATACGTTCCGCATATCGTTCATCCGTATGTTCTTCCAGCCATTGTTTATGCGCATACGAAAGGTTTCCATGCTCCACACGGCGACGGATTACTTCCGGGAAAAGTTCCCTGTCTTCCATCACCTTCAGAGCTGCCAGACGATTGAAAAGCGTGAAGGTACATTCATTGATAGTTTCCTTTCTCGCTTCTGCATAATCATTACCTAACGCCTGCTTATGCGTTGCTATAATAGCTTCCAGTCTGTTTCTTTTCTCTCTGCTACTGGTTGAAGTATTTTCCGGAAGTTCTTTTTCCTCCGCTCCTTCCAGTCCCAAACGGGAAAAACGGTTGTCAATAGCCTGCTGTATCAGACTGCGTATATGGAGTACATGATCTATCAGTTTCATATCTGTTCTCAAATTCTATCTATTATTCTTAATTATCAAAATTCAAAATATCATCCTCACCAAACATATTCAACATCGCCAACTGCTGTTTCAGCCAAAACCTGTATTCAGAAACAGAAGCGGTACCCTTCGGCAACTTCGCTTTCATATTGCGCTGTATTGGTTTGGGTTGTGGTGTCGGCTTATCTTCCGGAATCGGAGCATCAGGCGACTTAGGAATATCAGGTTTTTTAGGTGCAGGATCTTGAGTTATAATCTCTGTATCCCACAAACTGACTTCCTGCTTGACCATACTCAAATTCGTAATTTTGTATTCAATGTCGCGCAACAACATGCCTGTATTGCTACACTTCACACTCCATTTATCCAAGTTTACTTTGACAGTTGCATAGCATCTCCATGATTTTTCCAAGTCTTCTATTTTGCGATAGAGTCTGGTATTCCAATCTTTAGGATATTGGTCTATTTGCTGCTTCAGTTCATCTGTTTTTGTAAATAAGGCTATAACTGCTTCACTCAATAATTCGGCTTTATGCTTCATTACCTCGTAATAAATATCCTTAATGTCCTGAGTCAGTTTTTTCATTAATGGCGCATTAGCCACCAAGTCCTTTTCACGTGCCTCTTCAAACTGTTCTTTTTTGCCACGAATCAGGTTCATATCATTTCCTGTCTTGTCGAATTCCTCCGTCACATTTTGAATAAAAGTGCGCTCCTCTTCAATGGCCTTAAACTCAGAGTCTATGAATCTCAGATCTTTCTGTACCTGTTCTACCGCCTTGATATAATCATCCGCTTCCTGAAGGAATGTACGTGCGGTAGCTATATAGTTGGCATCTGTTACAGCTGCTGTATATTGGCTGAATACATTACGTGCCTGAACAGAACGTTTGAACAGAAGTTCCATTTCATCATCGCCCATGATTCTGTCCTTTACCTTATCCATCATACGTTTGGAAAGTGTACGGATGCAATCGACCAGCTCAAAATCATTCAAATTATAAGAAGGAGCATTGTCTCCGGTAATCTTCTTATACTGGCAGTCCTCTTTCAGAATATCTACAATCTCCTGACGATCGTTATAAGACAAGGATTTCATGACAGCCTTGAACGATGCTTTAGCAAAGTTACGGGTATTGTCGAAGATCTTAGCTTCAAGTGCATCCGATACAGAATGGAAGTCTTCGCCATTGAACTTAGCTATCAACTTATTACCACGAAACAATGCCGCCACAGAAGTAATGATAGTACCAAACTTATAACCTGTAGGAGGTGCAGAAAGTTCCTCTTCCAGTTTATCCCCTGTACAGTACGACTTGCATTTCTCTAAAATCTCTGTTGCCACACTTAAATTCTCACCGATAAACTTTCCGGCAGAATCGAAGAAACGGAATTCCTCCGAACCGCCAAACATGGTAGTCAGCTGAGTACTGTTTGCCGTAAGCACTTTAACTGCCAATGAATCGGATAAAGACGCTCCCAGTCTCTTATAGAAAATATTTCCGAACATCTTGCGCTGGAGAGATTCTATTTCTTTCTGGTAGTTGGCATCAGTCAACTGATAAGTGTTAAACAGATAGACTGCTGTTCCTTCCGTATATGATTTATTAATCAATTCAGTAAGGAATTTCATCTTTTCTTCCTTAGTAGAAACAATATTGTTTACTACCTTCTTCTCATCGGCTGTATGATAGGTCTTGGTTTCGATATAATCTATCTTCAAAAGTTCCTGTGCACGATTAAAGATTTCTGTTCCGTAAACAGATGAAGGGATGATACTTATTATACCCTTCTGGCTCTGTGTATCCTGTTTTACAGAAGCCACAAGCTGTGCATGATCTTCATGAAAGACATCATAGAAGCTGACCTTCATATATTTTTCTCCTGCATTTACAAAGTTTTCTCCAAGGGAGTTTTCTACACAGAATGGTATAGCCTGTCCATCAGAAGTTAATGTCTGCGAAACTTTGATGATTTTCTGTTGTTTCAATATTTTGGTTACCTCGGCACGCACTCGATAAACTTCAGCAGAGTATGAATTCATATCATCGATAATCTGCTGTTCTATCTGACTGGTAATACGATACTGATTACCGGATGTAATTAATACATTACGCTCTACCAATATTTCAAGTGCTTTCTTTACTTCTGCAAGCACACTGTAATAGTCTTCCGGTCTGCGGACATAAGATTTAGTGATATTTTCTATTGTAGTATAGGCATTGGCTTTCTCCAGGAAATGAATGGTTTGCAGCAAGGCTCTTCCTTCTACATACTTCATACCTTCTTTACCGATATGGTTATCTGCCTGTTCATAGCGCATACGCAATGCTTCCGGAATATTTTCCTCTGCCTGACGGCATAGCTGCGTAGCATTGACATGCGTAAATACGTCCGCTTCTGTCATAGCTTCTTTTTTCAATACATCGAACACAGAAACCAACATACCGCGAGTACCGATTTGAGAAGTTACCGTATCTCTTGAGCCGAACAGGAAATACTGTAACAGTTTGAACTGATGCTCATAGAACGGATAATAATCTGCGTATGTATGCTCATCTTTAGTGGCATTCAGGGAAACACCGGCAATATGGGTTATATCCTGAATCATGCCGTTGTTCTTATCATAATAAGACTCCAACTGTTCTTTTCCTGAATCAGTCTTAGCCAGAAGTCGCTTACGGATGATAGTGTCAATTTCTTCGGCAGCTATAGGGATACGAGTCTTGAATCTGGCTTCCACCTTATTGAGCTGATGAATATTCAGTCCGGATGCATTCAATACATCATTAAAGGCCTGTTGTGCGATACCTACTGTCCATACTCTGTTTCCAAGAGAAGACAAAGCTTCCGAAAGTCCTTCCAAATCCAGAAGATTAATTTTTTTCTGACTTAAAGCTTCGCTCATTTCATCAATGAAGAACACGATTTTCTTTTCCGGATAATGTTCCAGATAAAGACTCAAATCTTCCTTCAGTTTTGTAGCATCGTATGTTTTTATTCTTTCATCAATCAGTTTACGGGTTTCTTCATATTCATCTTCTGCCATGAAAGTAAGAATGGCTTTTTTAAGAGCCGGAACTGCAGACATCTTTTTTCTTATGTCATACCAGTCTTTTCCTGCATTCTGCTCCTTTACTGTAGATAAGAACTTGTCATATCTGTTTTCAAGCATCAAGTTGAATTCCATCATTCCAATCCAGTTACTCAGAAACCCTAAAGACAACAGGAAATGGCTCATCGCCATATAAGATATACCATAACTGGAATCGACTTTTGCACAGTCGAACAGAGTAACCTGATAATCTGTCTTATCCAATGAACGTATCTGATTCTCTATGATTTCCTTATTCTTAAGTCCAATCAGTTTAGGCATAAACCGATCACGCATGGGAGTTCCTTTTATAACAGGATTGGCTATCAGGAAGCCTATCATTTTTGCAAAATAAGATTTACCAGAACCATAAAAACCACTAAGCCACACACCGGATTCCTTCATATTGGAACAGAATACATCCAGAAAATCAGATAAATGTTTGGCAAGACTTTCCGTAAGGATAAAACCATCCAGTTCATCTTTTATATCTTCCTCATTTTGCGAATTCAAGTCAATGACATTCTTTATGTCGTTCTCCAATTCAATAGAGAGTATATCTTTTATCTTACTCATAAGACATCTTTAATCAATAGGTTTCTGATTTATTTTATTACGATACAGCGGTATTTGGAAGCAATCTGCTTACCCAAAAAGTTAATGTTATCTTTATCCACAGTAGCAGGATAAAAAGCAATCAATGGAAGTTGGGCTGACATCACAATCCGATGTTCCATAATATTGATATTGGAGAAGCCCATACCATAAATAGCACCTGTATGAACAAGGACAGGAATCTTATTCATTTGATAGGAATTTTCTATAGCTTTGATTATATAATAGAAGAAAGTTTCTTCATAGAAATTATCACTAAAGAAAACTTCATTTCCAAATTCCTTGTAATTCTCCTGAAACTGTTCTATTCCTTGTTCAGAAACAAACTCAGTAAAAAGAGTTCTTAAATCTATAAAAGAATATTCATCAGAATTAAAATTCTCTCTTGCATACGCTATATAGGCATCATCATCTTCAGGAGGATAAACAAAAAGGATGCTTCTTCCTCCATTTGCCTTACCTGTAATGCGCGCTATATCTGTTTTAAGCACTTCTCTCAGTTCTCCAAACAAACGATTATGCTCTATCTGAAATGTACTACTCATGGTCTATCAAATCTATGGTTACATCTTCACCCATCTGGCTAATCTGCCATAGCGTAAGATACTCAACTTTTTTTAATCTCTCGATAATGCTTCTTTTGTCCATAAACCCAAAGATGACAAATGGATTTTCCAATGTCCGGTTCTCAGGACATGTAACTATCATCCAGCGGATAAAATAAACAAACAGTTGTCCTGTAATGATAGGATAGCATATCTCCTTAGCTGTTTTGCCTTCAGCCAAGTTCAGTTTCTTGAGCATTGTCAAATACTTGGATGCTGTTATTTTCAAAGTATCTTCCGACCAGTTCAATTCACCCTCTTCCGTTTCCTTAATATGATGTAACAGACTCAATACATCTATAACAGAGAGTGAAGTTCTTCCCTGATATACAGCTCTCATAAACACTTCTTTGGTCACTTTAGCAAAAAGAGCGTTACCGTAAACCAACTGCCAAAACAATACAAGCAATTTTTCTCTTACAGAAAAATCTTCTGAACTGATAGCGGTAAGAAACATCTTCTTCTGATTATCATTGGCAAATTGAAGAATAGAAGCCTTGATAGCAGCCAAGAACCTATTAAAAGTTTTATGAGTTCTGAAAGAAAACACCTGTTCTGGTTCCGATTTCTTTCCTATGTTCTCACAAATAAATTCAAGCATGACTACATAATCAGGAATACTACCCAAAACATTAATTCCGGAATCATACTTTACTTGTTTATCATTGATTGCCATACTTTCATACCTTAGGAGTATTCAACAAATCCTGTACATTCACTTCAAGTAGTGATGCTATTTTTATAAGAGTTTCCAAATCCGGTTGAGATGAATTAGTACACCATTTGGATACCGTAGAAGGATTAATACCCAACTGCTCACTCAACCATTTATTGGTACGTTTCTTTTCAACAAGAACCAATTTCAGTCTATTTATATCTTGCATAAAGTCATTATTGTTATTATGAGCGCAATTTAATGAAAAGTTTTCATTTTAAAGAAAAGAAGTCCTATAAATATTTCTCCCTTCCATCAAAGATAAATCCCAATCCTGATTTGCCAGCCGCATTTATTTCTTTTTTCAGGAGAATTTTCCTTATGGCTTACGCCATGAAAATTCACCTGAAAAAGAATGCGGCGGCAAACGGATTGGAATTAAAGGAAAGATTACAGGGATTAACTGCGACCGACGTGACGCATAGCCGTAAACCAAAGGAGGCTATCCTTATATTCCATATATGGCCTCACAAATGCTGTGAAAATACACTTTCCCAAATAACAAAACATAGTCTGCTTATAAAATCCCGAAATAAGACAGGGATTTCAACTCCCTCTGATCTGCATAGTCCTGTGGCTTCGCTATGACATCTGATGTCATATTATGAACTTTGATGATAATCTCTTGTATTCCACAGCCTTCTATTCTATTTTTACCCAACAACTTAAACTAATGATTATGGAGATAGTGAACATAGAAGCCGGCGCATTTATGGAAATGAACAACATATTGTTCAAAATAGAAAAACAATTGAAAGGATTGAACTTTTCCAAATCTGAACTGAATGAATGGTTGGATAATCAGGATGTATGTATTCTTATGAATATATCAGACAGAAAACTATTGTCTCTAAGGCAGAAAGGGCTAATCCCTTTCAGTCGTATAGACAGAAAAGTATATTACAATAAAGAAGATATTCTAAACTATATGAAGAAGAACCTCAAAACACATACTAATAATGGAAATGGGACAGATGGTATTGAATAAGGATAGTAATGAGGTTAAAAGATTTATTGAAGTCATGGAAAGTATATCCAAAATGTTGGATACAAACTCTTTAATCTACAGACCTATATTGGACGGGAACCGCTATATTACAGAACAGGAGTTATCTAAAGTTCTCAAAATTACAAAAAGAACACTCATTGAATATAGAATGAATGGTAAATTGCCCTATTACAGAATAGGTGGAAAGATTCTATATAAGGAACAGGACATTATAGAAATATTGGAAAGAAACAAAGTATTAGCATTTGAATGACATTTCTTAAATCGCTAATAATCAAAAACTAAACTTCATGCAAATAACTTGTAACTACTCTAAATAATTATATAAACATTTGGAGGAATAGAACCGAACACTTACCTTTGTAAAGTCAAAGGATGAGTAACGAGAATCTATCGAAAATTAGTGAATTTGGCATATGGCTGATTCAGTGGTTCGGGGATTTTTCCAAAGATATTAAAGTGTTGCAAATTAGGACTTTGAATAGTATTATTCGATTCCTGGTGGCACCACTTTGAAGAAAAGCAAAAGACAGTAAAATCCTGATTTCCAAGCGAAATCGGGATTTTTTGTTTTCCCCAAGCACGCAAAAAACGGCAAAATATTACCGTTTGAGGTGGAGCAAAAGGTGGAGATAAAAGGTGGAGCAAAAATCTCCACCGAATTAGAGTCTTTCTCACTGATTTGCAATGTTTTGCGTATCAAGAAAACGTGGTCGGTTTCCTACTTTTGTCCAAACTAAAAACTGTAGGAAAATGAAAAGAAGTTCATTCAATGTGCTTTTCTTCTTGAAGAAGACCAAGCTGCTGAAAAACGGAGAAGCATCCGTGTGTATGCGTATCACTGTAGATGGTACGCGAGTTGAAAACAACATCCGCAAAAGCATTGACCCGTCTCTCTGGAGTCAGGCTAAGGAATCCGCCAGAGGCAAAAGCCGCAAATCATGTGATCTGAATGCCTATATCGAAAATGCGAGAATCAAATTACATCAGATTTTTTGTGAGTTGGAAGAACAGAACCAGCCTATAACGGCACGTCTGTTACAGGAAATATTTTTCGGACAGGATAAAGAACCGGAAGCGGTACGCACCCTCATCGGTACCATGCAGGAGCACAATGACCAATGCCGTGCCCTGGTCGGGAAAGACTACGCCCTGATTACCGTTCGCCGTTATGAAAGCTGCAAGCGCTATCTTGCCGAACTTATCAGACAGAAATACGGAAAGGATGATCTGCCGCTGGCGGAAGTCAACGGTGAACTGGTACGTGCCTTTGAATTTTATTTGAAGACGGAAAAGGAATGTCAGCAGAATACCGTCATCCGTTATATGAAATGTCTGAAGAAGATTACCAATCTGGCACTGGCCAATGAATGGATAGCCAAAGACCCGTTTATCGGTATCAAGTTCCACGAAAAAGAAGTAATCCGTGAATTTCTTACCATGGACGAACTGTTGACCATCTACCACAAGGAGTTTCCTCTGGAGCGAATCACCGTAGTCCGTGATGTTTTTATTTTTGCCGCCTTTACTGGTCTGGCTTTCATTGACGTACAACAACTTTCCCCTGAGCATATTGTAAAAGACAACAATGGGAATCTGTGGATCAGGAAGCCACGTCAGAAAACAAAGAACATGTGCAATATTCCGCTGCTGGATATTCCCTTGGAAATCCTGAGGAAATATGCAGATTATCCTGCCTGCAAAAAGAAAGGAGTATTGTTGCCTGTTCCCTGCAATCAGAAGATGAACAGCTACCTGAAAGAGATTGCCGACCTATGCCTGATAAAGAAGAACCTGACTACACACACCGCCCGCCACTCGTACGCCACATCTGTCTGTTTGGCCAATGGGGTAAGCATTGAGAATGTAGCCAAAATGCTCGGTCACTCCAATATCAAGATGACGCAGCACTATGCAAGGGTACTCGACAGTTCCATTCTGAAAGATATGAATAATGTAAGGGATGTACTTTCAAATTGTCTGTAGCTTATGAAAAGAGAAATTATCCATATAATGGAGGACGGCAGAATTGTTATTCCTGCTGTCCATCCTGATAAGATTCGTATGGACGAAGCCGAACTTGTCGGTTTGTTCAATGTGGTTGCACCGACCTTACGAGCAGCGAAAAGAAGAATATATAAACTTGGGATATTACCATTCACCGCAGAACAACGTATTCCGTTAAGAGAGGGGTATCAGGTAGTCTATAACCTGGAAATGATATTTGCGCTTGCCTTTCAGATTAATACTTATCCGGCACAACAATTACGTGAGTATATAATAAGCAGACTGTTCCAATCTGAAAAGTCAATGGTTATCTGCATGGTGAATGGAAATCATAAGTCATATCTAAAATGCTGATAAATATTGATTTTACTATTTCATGCGGATAATAAGCCGCAAAATTTGCGGTTAATTATCCGCAAAACCGTATATTTGCAGAAAACAGTGATGCCTATGTATATACATGAACATAAAGAATGGCCTTCCTTTTCGTGGAACAAGGAACTTGTCGGTGAGAAACTGAACAAGGTAAACAAAGCTGTCGGTTATCTGATGGGACGCCTTAGTGTAATCGGTTTTAACGACAAGATGTCTGCCGTAGTTGAATCCATCTCTCATGACATCATTGCATCATCAGAAATTGAAGGAGTGGAATTGAACAATGAGCAGGTACGTTCATCTGTAGCCCGCAAACTTGGAGTACAACTACCGAATCCGACCGAATCCTCACGATATATAGACGGAGTAGTGGAAATGGCACTTGATGCAACTGTCAATTTCAACAGTCCGCTTACCCATGAAAGACTCTTTGGCTGGCACAACTGCCTGTTTCCTACCGGATGGAGCGGTCCAACGAAAATAGATGTAGCCCGATACCGCAGTGGAGAGATGAAAGTTATTTCTGGAATGTTCGGTCGGGAAAAGGTACATTATGTAGCGCCTGCTCCTGAAAGAATAGACGAAGAAATGAATCGGCTTCTGGACTGGTTCAATTCAGATGCACATAACGGCTATGTAAAATCGGCGATAGCCCATTTGTGGTTTGTATGCATCCATCCTTTCGATGACGGAAACGGACGAATCGGACGAGCCATTGCTGATATGGCACTTTCACAGGCCGAAAACTCAAAGATGCGTTTTTTCAGTATCTCACATCAGATAAACAAGGATAAAAAACAGTATTACGACATATTGGAGAAAACACAGAAGGGAAATTGCGAGATTACTGAATGGATTATCTGGTATCTTGACTGTCTGCTCCGTTCTGTCGAGCAATCCGACGAAACATTGTCGAAGGTTCTTAACAAGGCCATATTCTGGCAAACCCATGCCGAAACAGTCCTGTCCGAACGACAACGTGAAGTCTTGAATTTATATTTGGACGGTTATCCCGGCAAACTGACGGCTAAGAACTGGGCAAAACGTGTAAAGGTATCACCAGATACAGCAGCACGCGATATAAAAGATCTGGTAGAAAAGGGTATTCTGATATCCCAGCAGGGGCGGGTTCGTGACGTATTCTACGGAATCCAGTGCAATGAGTCTATCATTGTCATCCCCATGCCGGAAGATGTATAATCGTTCATCATACAAGCATAAAGGCTGTGTGACATCGGTTCATCCAGACCGGCACACAGCCTTTATGCTTATCTTTTATTTACCACTCATATATGCTTCCCGATAATTTTCCTGAAGCATTTTCTCAATATCACTCTCCCGATAAAGGATTTTACCTCCCAACTGATAATAGGATATTCTCCCTTCATTACGATAATCCTGAAGCGTACGTCTGCTCAGTTTTAATTGTGCCGACACTTCCTTATCGGTCAGATAGCGTTCGCCACCCAGTACGGGACGATTTCCGACCGCCAGATTCTCAATCCCGACCAGCATACGGTCAAGACTTCCCATGATACGGTGTACCCATTCTCTGCTGTCTGTTCTCAGTTCACTCATGTTATTATGGATTTAGTGGTTATTGTTTAACTGTTATATGTTACGGCCTCTGTAAAGAGCCTCTTTTCTTCTGTCCTCAACTTTCTTGACGATACCCTGTACATCTTCCGGTTTGTAGAATATTTTGTGATTGATTTGAGAAAAAGGCAGGGTACCGTTATCACGGAGTGTCTGCAGGGTACGGGGCGAGATGTTCAGATACCGGCATACGTCCTGATTGTCCATCCACTTGTGCAACGTCCTGTCGTTCTCCCAGTTGCAAATTTCCATGACCCGATGTTCAAAGTATTCAAACTTACGCACCAATTCTTCAAACAGTTGTTTTTCTATTCCTACAAATTCCATATCGTTTCCTTTTTTGTTGATTGATATTTATTCTTTTTTCGTTGTTTGCGACAAAGAAAAGCCATATATTCTGAAAGGCAATGGTTTCCGCCTAACTGGCAGCATGTGGCGCTGATTATCTTAGTTATGAGGCCACTTTCATATCCTTTTCTTCAAATATCCCTATATTCAGGGACTCCATCCGATAATGAATTACAGAATAAAAAATCTATGAACCTGATTCAATAAAGGTCCATAGCAATGGATAAGGAATGGTTTATTTCCATGTAACCTTACTTCATCACTTTTCCAAGCCATTGATTAGATAAGGAAGCAAAGAAGTGTTCCTTCAATGATTCACAGACATGAATATTTACTACAGTACGACAATACGACATTAAGTCAGTAAATATTCAAGTCAATAGATCAGTAACTGTTTGAATCCCCGGTTCATTGTTTCATCAAACAGGAAAAATGCCGCATTCTACACCGATTGCCCTGCATGCAAACTGCAACAAGGCACATTATTGCCACATCCCTACCAACTGTTTGACTATTGGAAACTTATATTCTTTTTTTGCCAGACAATTCATTCCGAGATATATCGGAACATGGCAAACAAAATGAGAAAATACATGATGAACAGAAACGGAAAAACAGGTCTGTCCCCTCCATAAGATGATACCGGTAACGGTATTATTTCTCCCGGATTTATAAGGAGCATATTCAGAGACGCTCAAAATAGCGGGATTCTAGTTTTTAGTGGGGCAAGTTTGTGTTTCGGGCAGACCGAAACCGCTTGCTCCCACTACTGGACGCAGTGAGAGGTTCATCCCGCTGGTCTAATCAGTACATTCATTTTATACAATAGTCAACAGATGGAAAAGAAACAGAATACAGAACGAAACAACAAGGGCGGCCGTCCTCCAAAGAGTACGACCGACAAATTGAAATACCGTATTACCGTGAAACTGGCAACACCGGATTACTACACGTTGAAAAGCAGGGCAAGAAGCGCAGGCATATCGGCAAGCGAATACCTGAGGGAATGTTTCCGTAAAGGATATGTACGGCAAAGACTTACAGCGGAACATTCCGACTATATCCGTAAGCTATGCGGTATGACGAACAATCTGAACCAGCTGGCTCATAAGGCAAATGCCGGAGGGTTCGATACGGCAAAGCTGGAATGCCGTGTACAGGTGGCAAGAATCGAAGAACTTCTGAACCATATCCTGCTATGATTGCGAAGATTGTAAAGGGAAGCGGATTCCGTGAGGTTACCGGCTATATCATTGACAGTAAAAAGAATGCCAGGATTATCGCACATGCCGGCTTGTTCATTGAGGATGTTAACACAATAACAAAGGCTTTCGAAGCACAGGCCGGTATGAATCCGAAAGTATCCAGACCGGTCGGACACATTGCACTGGGATTTTCCAAAGAGGATGAAAGCAGGCTGACCAGCCGGATTATGGCAGAAATAGCTTTGGAATACATGGAATGGATGGGCATAAGGAACACACAGTTCTTTATAGCCAGACATTTCGACAAGGAGCATCCCCATATACATATTGCCTACAACCGGATAGACAATGATGGCAGGACCATATCCGACAAAAACGAGCGGTTACGGAGTGCACGCATCTGCAAGGAACTGACCTTGAAATATGGTCTGCACATGGCCAAAGGCAAGGATCATGTCAAGACTGAACGCTTAAGAGAACCGGACAAGACAAAATATGAACTTTGCAATCTGCTTAAAACGGAAGTCAGAAAAGCCGGAAACTGGAAGGAGCTGATTGCCGGATTAAACGAAAAGGGAGTGGATGTACGGTTCAAATACAAGGGAAATTCAGATGAAGTACAGGGTATCGTGTTCATCATGAACGGCTATTCCTTCAGCGGTTCCAAAATTGACAGGCAGTTCAGCTATTCCAAAATAGATGCCGCGTTAAAGACACCAGCATATTCGGAAACAAAAAGACAGGTAGTTGTTCAGAGTGAACCGGCATATCAACAGGAACCGCATGGCTATGAATTATACAGCGGTTCTTTAGGTCTGTTCACACCGAACCCGCAACCGGAACAACCAGAAGGTTATCCGGACGATTATTTGAGAAAGAAGAAAAAGAAAAAACAACGTAAAATAAGATGGTAAAGTATGGAAAAAGACAATGTATATGTTTTGTTTGAAGAAATCAAGAACAAGATTGAGATGATAAACGGGAAGCTGGAACAGAAGGCCGGAACACCTACTGATGGTCAGGCAGAAGAAATGATTCCGACATGCGTAAGGCATATTCACCGGCATAGTTTTGACATCAGGTTAAGCAAAGTATTTTCTCTTTTAGTCGGAATGGGCGTGGTATGCAGCCTGTCCTTATAGGGAAATATCAGACTTTGGCAGTCCAACCGGCAATATGCAGACGATGCCCTGAAGTTCCGTGCCATCCGTTCCTGGAGTAGATGTACTCCAGAAGATATTCTTTGGCTGGACAAGGTTTTCGATATTCATCGTGACGAGAGGGCCATCGAATGGGTCAGAAAACAGGCTGACCGGTACGAGAACTAGCTGAAAGCTGTTTCCGACAGCCTGATGCAGGAGAAACTTAAGTTGCAGGTAGAATCTGAATCCGATTGATATGGCCAGTGTTAGCTTTATTAATAGGAAATATAAAGCCCAATGATATTATAAAAGAACATAAAATACAATCATTTAAAAAGGTGAAGTGCACCCCAAAAGTTTTATGTCTAACTTTTAGGGTGTACTTCAGTTTATTTTAAGTATTTATCTAAAATAGCTTGTTTTCGTTTGGCACTGTCATTGATGATGGCTTTAGCTTTTCTTATATTGCTCTCGTAAACAGAAACCTTCTTGATAATATCTTCCTGTACATCAGAATCCGGAATAGGAAGCATTAAATTATTGATGTCAGATTGATTAATGCTGGGATATGAGCCTTTTGGCATGGCATTTATCATTTGAGCCATCAATTTTTGACTATATCTAAAACAAAGATATATCAACTTATTCAGAAGTTTCTTAGTGTTTTTACTCCTAATTATGGCAAATCCAGTAGAATATATAGTATCCGGCCGTTCCGAATCAAGATACGCAAAACCACGAAGATTTGGACGTACGGTCGAAATTAATGTTGATTCGCCTTTTGCTAACCGTCTTGCTCTTGACGGAGCGTTTTCACCTATAATTTTTTTGTCAAAACTTATAATTCCAGTTTCATTTTCTACTGCATCAATATCAACATAGGTATATTCTTTTTCTGGAGTTTCATTAGGATTTATGCTAAACTCATTCAAAAAACAAACCTCACTAAATTTGGTAGGATTACCTTGTATAGAATTGATAATACTTTCTATTTGTTTCAAAGACCTGCTTATTTCTTCTTCAGCTTTGTTCACTTCTTTATCAACAGCTTCAGCTTCAATCACAATGCTCTTGATAATTTCTTTTGGTGCATCGGGTATTGGCATTTGCTCATAGAAGTACTGTGGAACTCGTCGATGCCCACTTGCTCCTGTCATATTTGACGCTGCTACTTTACGAATATATTCACGATTAATAAATTCTAAGACATATTTTGCTCTTTCTTTATTTGATGCACGAATAACATGAAATTCCGTACTACCAAAACCAATCTGATTTGTTAGATTTTCCGCTAAAGCACATTTCCCATTCTCCATACATGGAGTAATTTTTGCGACCAATACATCATTCTCTCTAAAATTTGTATAACCACCTGATGATATCTCAGATATAGGACGATCAATCTTATTTTTTATTGTACCTAATCCCAATGAAGACATTTCAACAAAAGATGCTAATGTTTTACCGTCAATATCATGGAATTCATCTCTTGAAGGATTGATTGCTAGAACAAATTTTTTTAACGGTATTATATCGTATTTACTTTCAACATTGATTTGGAGAGCAATACTTGTCTTTATCGTCTTATCAAACGCAGTCTGTTTAAAGTCTATCATATCCACAAGTCTTGCTTGTGAAACTACTTCAGACAAATCTTCAGGAACAATGACATCTTCATTCAAGAAATTTTTGCGAATCAAAGTGTTAATTTTCTCAGGGTCATACAAATTATCAGGATTAAATAAAGGAGTACGTATTCCATTTATTCCACGAATTTGTTGAACCGTATCGTCATCATCTCCTTCATCATCGTTTTCTGACTTAGATTTCGTCAAGTGAAGATATTCAATGCCTTCATTACCTTTACTGTCACTCCATCCGTAACCCAAGAATTTTTTTATTGCAGCAGTCGTTGTTGGAGACTTTACAATAAGTACAGAAGTATCTACAGTAAATGCAAGTAAGAAAATATAGATTTTTTCTCGCTCTATCGAAATAATAAAATTACGCAAAGACTTTTCTTTTTCTGTTTTTTTCTGAGCATCTGTTTGCAGGCGGAAAGCTTGCGTTTTACTTCTTGCACGGAATCGGTTACGAATATCTTTTGCCGCATCACACACTCCCTTCATTACATTACGGTCTGTACTGTCAAAAGACTCGTAATAAGATTGGAATACCTCTGTTTCAGACAAGGCCTCATTAATTGTTCCATCTTTAAGGAATGTACGATAATCTTCAAGTCCATATCCACAGTGGTCACAGTAGGCTTGCAGCAGATGTTCATCCTGATATACATCTTCAGCATTGTCGTTAATATTAAACCAGGTTTTGACACGGTTACGATAATGCTCTGCAGCAGGAGTATTAGTCTCTTTTCTACGAAGAAACAATACGACAGTGTTGGTCCCAGTCTTTCCAAATGTTCCACTGCCGAATTCTGCAAGAGAAACAATATCAAAGTTTTCCAATATTATTTCTCTTGCACGAGCATAGATGCCGCCCTTATTGAGTACAGAAATAGGTAATACAATACCGGCAACTCCACCAGCACGCATTAATTGTGCTGAGCGTTCCATAAAGAAAGTTTCTATGGCATTGTTTTTCGCTGTATTGATGTTCTTGTTAAATAGGGAGAACATGGCACGGTCGCTGTCGCTGAGTGTCTCAAGAAAGCCTGTTACAGCGTATGGAGGATTGGCGACAAGTACATCATAACTGTTTTGTTGTAGAGCATCGTGTGGCTGTAGGGCATCGGCATAAATGATATTCGTCTCGTCGTGTCCATACATAAATGCAGAAACCTTAGAGACTTTAGACAAACGATATTCTTTTTCTATACCTGTGATATGCTTGTAATATTCATGGATGTCAATATCCGGACGATGCTTTTTCACAAAATCTTTGATTCTTACAGCATATTCTGTAAGGAAATGACCAGCACCACAAGCATAATCTATGCACGAAGGTACACTTTTGCTTTGGTTTACAATCTGTTCCAAGGGAAGAGAAGAAACAATGAAGCGAACTATCGGCATGGGAGTGAAGTATTGACCTTCACTTTGCTTCACACCTTTTGTAAGGAAACCTTCAAAAAGATCTCCCAAAAATTGGTTGGTTTCAGTATCTTTCCCTTCTTCTGTAGTAGATTTCAACTTTATATTCTGTAGCATCAACAATACTTCACGTAGAATCTTGGCATTTTCTTTGAAAAGACGTTCGTTATGGACACTAATGAACGAAAAGTCATTGTCTGAATAAAACTTGAGCGCACGAAAATACTCCATTACGGTCTTCATTGTCGCATCCGGGTCTTTCTTATACCATCGGAAAGCTTTTTCTATCTGTTCATTTTCTATGTAAGTAACAGTTTCATTCAAAAATTTTTCCATTCCGTCACGATATAGTCTCTGTAAACGGTCTTGTAAAGAAAAGTCGTCATCGTAAGCAGCACCTTTCCAATAGAAATGTAAGTTATCCGGATTATTTGTCTCATCAACTACTTTTGCAAGGAATAGATTAACGAGTTTATCGAAAGCATTCTCCTTGGCTCCAACATTGTGCCGGCGAAGAATTGTTGCGAACTCGTTATATTTCTTTTTTATTTCTTCATTGCTAATTGGATATAAATCCTTGACTGAAAATTTGTTTTTACCTATATGGTAAGGCTGGATGTCATCTTCAAATAAACCTCGTGTTGCCGCATCGCATTGGTATGTATCATGCCATACACGAAACAACTGTTTATTGTTCTTCGCATCTTTATATGTAAGTAAATTATTATTGTTTATCAACAGATCTTCGTTATCCTGCACATTTATCAGATAATAATCAGGCTTTATCTTTTCTCCATCTAAATCTGATGTATAAAGACAAAGAAACTTTGTTGCCTGCTCTTGTTGAAAGTAACTAAATAATTGCGCACCGTCTTCAAGAGTATCTTTCCATGCACCATCAAATTCATCAGGTTTCTTACACTCGATGATTAACAGAGATTCTTTGTCTGTAGCCATTTCTCCAGATAAGCTACAATGTGTTCGCACCCAAATATCTGCATAACCTCCCTTTTGAGTATGCCCAAGTTTCCAAGCCGGTTCAAGTTCTATATGCTCAGGCTTATATCCCATCGAAAGCAAACGATCAATACACTCAAATACGACGAAATTTTCTGGCTCAGAAAAATTACTTGTTGTCTCACGTCCGACAGTTATACCAACCTCCTCATAATAAAAACGCTCATTCCTCACATCGACTTTCAACGGAGCACTAACATTTTCATATGATTTTATGAACACATCACCATCCTGTTCGAAACACAGAATAGAGAGTATTTTTTTTATATTGTCTTTTGTTATCATTTTTATAAAATAGGGGCTAATTGTTTACACTTAATCAGATGACTATACAATCTATATCGATTTTAACTCAATAATAAAGTGCCATAATCAGTCATTATTACTGCCATTGATAAGTTGGCGAGGATCCACATTCAAAAGTTCTGCAATCTTCACAAGCATATCAAGAGAGGGCTGCATTTTGTTAGAACACCATCGTGAAACGGTTGCTTCGTTTTTACCAACTTGTCCAGCCAACCATTTTCCTGTTTTACCATTCTCAACTAAAACCACTTTCAGTCTATTGATTTTTTGAGATTTCATATGCATTAATTTGTCTATTAATTACAATAGTTTGACTTATAGTGCAAATTTAGCAATATTATCCTTATCTATAACTCGTACTTCAGAAAAACGAGCGGAATAACTCAACCTATTTCATAGAAATATAAAATACACTAGCAATTTTGAATGGAGAAATGATTATAAAAAGTAAGGGGCATGACTGTTTATTAAACTTATTATGTATCTTTACAAATGAAATCTCTACACAATCTTGTCAAACAAAATAAGTCTTAGGTGAAACAATAGCAGGAAATTACTTCTTAAGCTGAAAACACATCAAAATTCCAGCTATTGAACAAAATAGGGATTTTACTTAAATTGTCATGTCATAAATAATAGAAAAGATTGGCTCGTTTAGAAAGATTGAGAGAATAATATGTTATATTGGTTTCATAGAAAACAATTAAAATAATGGATAAATTCGAGGAACAGTTAAATAAATGTATACAGGCTATTGAACGTGTTGGCAACATGATCAATTTACAACACATTCCAAGTGACAAGATTAGTTATAATGAGCTGTACAATGTTTTGTATCAATTGATACCACTTATCCCACAAGAATATAATATTTTTAGAGACAGACTTAGAGACAAAATTTTACCTAATTTAAAAATACCTGATCTTATTTCAAAGAATCAGTATGGGCAACAATTTGTTACTCCACGAAATGGAATAAATCCTTATTTATTTGGAGAAGTTATTGCAACTATTACATATCTAAACGGATATAACAATAATAATCCATCATCTATTTGGAATAACATTCATCCTCAGATAATTTCTGTTGCTAAAAGCCGTTATGATAAAGAACATTATGCAGATGCAGTAGAAGCAGCATTCAAGGAGGTAAACACCCGAGTTAAAAGCATATATAAACACAGGACATCTGTTGAAAAAGATGGTAGCAAATTAATGCAGGCTGCATTTTCTATTCAAAATCCGGTTATTAAACTAGGAGATCTTTCAACTGAAACTGGTATAAATATTCAGCAAGGATATATGGAAATGTTTGCAGGAGCAATGATAGGAATCAGAAATCCTCAAGCTCATTGTAATCTAACAATATCAAAGTCAGAAGCTATTAGAAAATTACATTTCGCCAGTATGTTAATGTATAAACTAGATAATGAACTTCTTTAGATTATATATCTAGGTGTAAATCGCAAATATTATTTTTATATGACAGAGACCAACCGCATGGAATATAAACTCCGGAATTTAATAGAGAAAGAGATTATAGCATTCTTTTATCACAAAGAGAAAAAAGATATTTATATCAGCATTGATAAACAGCAGGTGTGAAGGATGTGGATGATTGTATGCAAAGATAGAAAGATCGCATCGAACATAATATATCGCCTTACTGCAAAAGGTTAGGTGTTAAAAATTTCACTATAACATAGTCTAAGACAATAGAATAGAAATAAATTATGAAGAACAAACTAATAACATTAGACGAAATAAAAGAAGCATATAGAAAGCTTAAAACTCATGTTTATAACGATAGTTTTAACTTGAGACTAAGAACAAAACTTGCGAACTTTGAGTACAACAATGACATTGAGTTGTTATTCACAAAATTACTATCAAACATAAATAATGATAATATAGACAACTACCTTTCAGATATTAGTACATATATTTTACCGAAAAAAGTCCCATCTAAGAAAATATGTAATACTAATATCGTACGAAATGATGTGTGCGGTTTATTTGATAATATTGATTTGACTGAAGGAGATTATAATTTTTATATAGATGCACCTATTGAAATCTATTTAATAGATGTTCTATGGATGATGAAAGAGGGATTTCTGCTAATCGACAGTCAAATTAAAAATGATTGTTACGGTAACTCATTAGTTTTTGAAACTGATGGTGATTCATATGGAATCAAGCATGGCCATTATCTTTTTGAAAGATATTTTGATAAATACCAAAAATGGCGCGATAATGGAATAAAAATAGCACGTGAGCAAACTCAATATAAAAATGATGTATTGTTGGTTTGCCTTGATATTCAGAGATTTTATCCAACTTCACAGATTGATTTCTTCAAAATACAACAAACATTACAAAGTAAAAATTCTTGCTTATATTTAACAGCCTTACTTGAACGTATTTATGTTAAATATCAAAATGTATTAGATACATTTAATGAAACAAAAAGCAAATTTCCGCAACTTCCAATAGGATTGTTATCTGCGGGAATAATTGCTAATTGGTATTTGTCTGATTTTGACAAAGGGATTAAAGAACGGTTTAACCCTATTTATTATGGTCGGTATGTAGATGATATATTCATGGTGTTAGGAAATGTCAAGCCAAACAATAATGAGAATTGGTTTGATGAAAAATTCCTCTATGAAAAAGGCTCTCCACTTATTGTTGGACATGATAATAAAGGGAATAAATGCTATAAATTACGTTCGCACGATAATCTATTAATAAATAGTAAGAAATTAAAACTATTTTATTTTTCCCAAAATCATTCTTTGGCAATATTGGATAATTTCCAAAAAAGGTTAGATGAAAACAGTAGTGCATTCTGTTTTTTGCCAGAAGATAATACACACGACACCTTAAATAGCAAAGGATTTGATATAATTTACGATGATACAATAAATAAGTTTAGAGAAATATCTGGTATTAAAAATAGTAAATATGGAGTTTCAGTATTTCTGACCAAGCAAATAAAAAAAGAGATCATTTGCATAGATGGTAGTGATTCAAATATAAAAGAAGACCTATTTAAGTATTTTACGGGAGATAGGTTGATAGATATGTATTCTCTTTGGGAAAAAGTTTTTACTTATTTTGTTGTGACAAATGATATTGACTCTATTCGAAATTTTGAAATATCTATCCGTAAGAAAGTTGAATTAATTACTATAAAAAATAGTACTTATCATACAAATCTAATAAGAAAGTCATTACTGAAGCATTGTACATATTGCAAATATATGGCAATGGCTCTAAATTATGACATGATTGATGATGAAGATAACATTGACTTACCACGTAAACTTAGATCAACTTATCTAATTAGACAGCATTATATTCCATTTCCCATTATAATCTATACAAATCTTGACATAAATAACATTATTTCTTCTGATATATATAATAAACTGTTGACAAACCGTAATATCAATTTAACAATTAATCAAGTAGCACCGTATATTAATCCTCGCCCAATACATACTCACGAAATATGTTTAATCAACCTTTTTAATTATATAAAAAACTTTTCTGATGCTAATTCTTTTTTTGATTTCAATAAACTAATAGAAGAACTTAAAAACAATGATTTATGTAGTAATATAAATATATCCCAATGTAAAGACCTTGAATTGAAAAATAATAACAAGCAAGAAGTCGATATACTTAAGTTCATTTGCAAGAATGACGAACATGAGGATATGGGACAACAACTAAAGGTTGCACTTTCTAATATCAAAATTATTGATAACGATTTAATATCAGCTATAAAAGGTTCTCCTATTCTTAATTCTACAAAAAGAGAAAGACATTTTCATCTGATAAACTTATCAACAGAAGAAAAAGTAGATTGTTTGATTCTTCCAGAGGTTAGTTTACCCAAAGAATTATTAGAAACTTACGCAGAGCATTCTAGAAGGAAGCAACAAATGATAATTGCCGGTATTGAACATATTGTCTCAAATAATAAATGCTATAATTTCTCAGTAGCTTTTCTTCCGTATATACACAGAGGAAATAAAGAAGTCTTCATAATTCCAAGACTTAAAAATCATTATTCACCTAATGAGACTATAGAAATATTAAAATACAGGAAACAAGTTCCAATATTATCTCACTCTATTTACCACTTGATAAACTGGCGAGGGGTACAATTTACCATTTTTAATTGCTATGAATTAGCTGATGTCCTTCATCGTTCCCTTTTTAGATCAAAAATAGACATTATGTTTGCTATAGAATATAATAAGGATACATATTATTATAGCAATATAGTTGAAGCTACTTGTAGAGACTTACATTGTTATTTTATTCAAGCAAACACATCTAATTATGGTGATTCTAGATTATCTATACCAAAACATTCTGTCGAAATGACACCAGTAAAAATTAAAGGTGGTGATAATGATACTATAATTTCATTTACCGTGGACATAAAATCATTACGTGATTTTCAACGACAGGCCACGTTATTTCAAAATAAGGACGAGTTTAAGAATACGCCTCCTGGATATGACCATGACTTTGTATCACAACGGGATCCTAAATAATATTTACACTTAACACTAGGATTATCAAATAGCCAACATTAAAAATTTATTAAATATATTGTAAGCATCCGATAAAGTACACATTGTAAAGCCATCCACTCTTCCGTTACTTTGCCAATAA